>Ga0209317_1000951_pt1 | contig 28992 bp, 27 predicted proteins | sample RifGroB2_FD_183994 | JGI IMG/M metagenome (GOLD analysis project Ga0209317, IMG submission 183994) | Soil microbial communities from Rifle, Colorado, USA - Groundwater B2 (SPAdes) (version 2) | ecosystem: Environmental > Terrestrial > Soil > Unclassified | place: Rifle, Colorado | collected...
GGTGACTATCGGCGTCCTTACGAACGTCCGGCATAATGTCAATCAATCGCAATGCCGCTGTTATATCAGGGTCCTGGTGCTGGCAGATGAAATAACGAATGTGGGAAAAAGGAACAACCTCCTGAACTTTCTTATACACGTGCTTGAATGTCAGGTATCCACCAGGATCTATAAGGACCGAGTGATCTCCATGCTCTATCAGGTAAACGTGGCACTGAAAGGTGTCATCGGGCATGTAGTGACCGACCCACCACACACGTTCTCCTATCCTGATTGCATGCTGGACGTCTTTTGTATCTATATTCAGATTATCATCCTGATCTATGTTTTGCGCTTAAGCATCCTACCAACAGGAAAGAGACGGAAAACTCCTGAAAAGCTTGAAAAATATTTCTTTCGGAGGCAAAAACAAGACAGCATTATATTTGTTGAAATAATAAAATCAAGAAAATTTGCAACACTTTAGTCTTTTGAAAAACGTATTACCGATAAGCTCCGTAGGAGCAACCTGTTTGTAGCAAAATAGGATGCCATAACAGATATTAGCTCCGTCAGGAGCGACCTGTCTCCCTGTCGATCATATACAGGCCGCTCCTACGGAGCTATTTGCCCTATTGAATTTTATTGCGCTACAAACAGATCGCCCCTAATGGGGCTACATTGTTTTTTATGTCCCCCTAGATTTTTCAAAAAACTAAAATGCTGCGAAAATTTCAATTATCATCGCAATGGCGGCGGCACACGATTTTGCATCAGGGGTATGAATGTGTCTGCTTCTTTTATCACTTCGGGTGCAAAGTATACGATGCCAACTTTGAAAGTACGGCCAGTAGAAGGGCTGGGTGCAGTTACAGTCTCCTTTTTGTTAATTAGGTGTTTGGCTAATCACCTCGTCCGCACGGTGAAGGACGTCTTCGGGTAGTTGCCAGGGATCCTTCAGTCCGTGAAGGGTCTGTTTATTGACCACGAGCTTCTCAGGGACGATATTCTTAATGGGTATTGTTGCGGGGTCTGTGCCGTGAAGGATATTTCCGGCAAGCACGCCGGCAAGTCTTCCCACTTCGTGGTAATTGGCTCCGAGATCGAAAAGCGCTCCACGTTGGGCGTTTGACGGTATATTCGTGAAGACGGGAATTCTGCCCTTCTTTGCAGCCGAAAGAACGGAGTCTATTGCTACAAGGACGGTAACATCGCCTCCAACCCACAGCACCTGACCCCCCCTTGCCACGAGAGAATTTGCGGCTTCAAATACACCTGATGAATTGTCAACATTGGTTTCCAGGAGAGTGATTCCGAGTTGTTTGCATGTAGCACGTGCCAGAAGGGTATTAGCCTCGGAATTCGCTTCGGACGGATTCCACACCACACCAACGGTTTTTAAATCCGGAAAGAGCGTTCTGGCAAGACGGAAAGCCTCTGCCACAGGCTGCATCGTGCCAATGCCCACGAGATGCCTGGGGTGGTCAAGTGGATCATTACGGTTGATTCCGACACCGGCGACAAAAGGGTCTGATACAAGAGCAAATGTATGAAGTGTTTTGCCGGTTGTATTGGCATTTGCCACGGTCTGCAAAGACAGGGTGCTGGCGGTCATTATAAGATCGAACTGGCCGCCGGTAATTTCTTTGGCAATAGTGTTGGCGGTGGCCATGTCACCCTCGGCATTGTAACGTTTATAAAGGATGTTTTTCCCTTCAACAAAGCCGCTTTCAGCCAGACCGTCCAGCATACCCTGGACACCTTCGTCCAGGATCGCCTGAGACGCATGTTGCAAAATCGCTACGCTGAGGACGTGTCCTGCGCTGGGTTTTCGCTGATTCCAATCAGAAACCAGCAGGATGCTTGAAAGCAATATAATGAGAAAAATGCCCAGTGAGAGGCGTTTCAACGCAAACCACAATTGGCGGTTATTGAAGACCATTGATGGCACCTTCCCTGGAATTGAACATAGGAAAAATTGAGGAAAAACCGGAGATATCAAAGACCTCCTTAATCTGTGGTTTTAAAGAGGAAAGGACGATCTTTCCCTGAATACTCTTCAATTTTTTGGCGGCGATGAGGAACACGCGCAGCCCTGCACTGCTGATATAGTCTAGCTGGGAAAAATCTACCACCAATCGCCTTTCACCTTTATCCATGAGCGCAGTGAATTTCTCTTCCAGCAGATTCGCTGTCATTACATTCAGATTTCCCTTTAAACCGAGAATAACGATAGTATTCTTTTTATCTTCAGTAATCTCCACGTTGTTTGCCCTCCTTGAAAAACAGGTTTCTGTTGCTCTATAGCATTTGCATGAAAATACCCCTCACCCAGACCCTCTCCCACAAGGGGCGAGGGATCTTTCCCTCCCTTGACTTCGGCGTGAGTTCAGACGAACGCTCAGTCGAACGATGGGAGGGGTAAGGGGAGGGTGATATATTTCCATGCCCTTTTGTGAGCCTTTGGCTCATAAATGTTTACTTTGTAAAAATCTCTTTTCCCCATTCCCCGTTTTCATAGGGACAAGTTTGTGTGAGTTTTTAGAAACACTGCTTTGGTTGCGGCTACGCTATGATCCACCAGTTTTCTTCTTCATTACCAGAAGGTTCTTGTTTCCCTGACGTTTATATTCTACGGTATCCATGAGATTCGTGACGAGATGGATACCCAATCCACCCACCTGCCTTTCTTCAAGCGGCTTTGCCAGGTCAGGCTTTGCAGCCTCTAGCGGGTTGAAGGGTCTGCCATCGTCTTCCACCTCGGCGGTCAATTCTTCATCTTTCAGGGATATACGGATTATTATATGGTGTTCGTTCGTATCGTCGTATCCATAGTATATAACGTTGGTGAGGATTTCATCCAGGGATAAATTCAAAGCATATAATACCTTTGGGGAAAGGCGATGGGCTTCCCCAAATTCATTTACAATTTGACTCAGTCGTTCAAGCTCACGGAGATTGTTTTTTAGTTTGATTGTTGTAGTGTTCATTTCTTCAAGTATTTTAAGGCCATGATGGTAATATCATCCGCCTGGGGAGCGCCAGAAACAAAATTCTTAACTATACCTACGGTGTCCTGGATTAACTTTGTCGGCGAAAAGCCATGTATTTCCTGTAAAAATCCTTTTAATCGACGATCGGAGAATAGATTTTCACTGCTGTCGGTAGCCTCTGTCACTCCGTCGGTGTAAAGAAATATCCCGTCTTCGGTACGAAGTGTAACCTTTTTTGTCTGATATTTCACATCATTCATTACTCCAAGCGCCATGCCTCCGGTATTCTCCAGGAGTTCTGCGCCTCCATCACTGTAAAGTAGATAAGGAAGATTATGACCACCGTTGCTGTAAAACACATCGCCGGTTTGTATGTTTAACATCCCGCAGAAGATGGTTACGAACATGCTGGTGTCGTTGCCTACACAGAGTTCCTCGTTGACTTTCGTAAGGATTTCGTCCGGAAGCATGCCCTTGCCAGTCTTTGCCTTAATAAGTGTTGTGGTTACAGCCATGAACAGGGAGGCAGGCACGCCCTTTCCCGAAACGTCTCCTATGACAAAATACAGATATTCGTCCATGAGGAAGAAGTCATAAAAATCTCCTCCCACTTCTTTCGCCGGTTCAATGATTGCGTATATATCAAATTCCGGCCTGTTCGGGAATGGCGGGAAAATTTTTGGCAAAATACTCATCTGGATGTCATGTGCTATTTTTAATTCGCTTTCTATCCTTTCTTTGGCAGACGTGGTGTCCGTTAATTCTTTTATGTATTGCTTCAGAGAGCGTTTCATAGAGATAAAGGACTCACCGAGTTTGCCCACCTCGTCATGAGACTTGATGGCGGGAATTTCAATATCCAGATTTCCTTTTGCAATATCAACGGTTGCCCGTGCCAGCGCCCTTAAAGGACGGGTAATAGACCGGGCAATGAAGACAATTACTACCAGGAGCAGCACGGAGCCTATGATACCCAGCAGAAACACCGTTTGATTCAAATGGACGATGTCTGCCATCAATTCATCCTGAGGGAAAAGTACCCCAAGAGACCAGCCGCTGGAAGGCAATGGGGCGTAGTACAACCAGCATTTTTTGCCTGAAACAATATCGTTGATCGGGACGAATCCTGATTTACCTTGAATCATCTCCCTGCCGATTTCTCTGAGACGGTCGTCGTTCCGTGTCTCGGCTATGCTAAACAGCGTTTCATTCATTATTAAGTCACTGGCAGGATGGGTGACCACCATGCCATTTCTGGAGATGAGAAAACCATAACCCGTCTGAGATATCTTGATTGACGATACAATCTCCTCCAGCCAATTCAGGGCAACATCCGCAGTCACGACCCCCATAAATTGTCGTTTGCCGGAGATGGTTTTATAAAAAGGAACAGAATACGTGCACATGATGATATTGCCGCCCCCTTCGTCATAATACGGTTCGCTCCATATCGCATGATTGAGCTCCTTGGGGATTTGATACCAGTCGAGGTAAAAATATCTGTACGACTTACTGCCCAGCCAGGTAAATCTGATTTTCCCATTGCTCTTGTAAAAATAGGGGCCGAAGTATAAAGAGTTTTTTTCAAAGGCATAGGGTTCAAAGGAAATGGTAGAGCCGTATATCTCGCTATTATTTTTTACCACCGTGCGGATGAGATTCAATAACTCGTTTTTTCTGTAAGAAGAGTTTTCGAGAAAATACGCCATGTTTTCAGGGATTTTCTCTATAGCATGCAACACAGTTTCGACCTTATTTACTGTGGTAAAGGTAAGATTTTTAGCGTTCTCTTCCACGTTCCTTTCGATAATCCTGCGGGAAAACGTGTAATTATATCCAAAAATGAGTCCAAAGATAATCATGGTGCTGGTGAGGATGAGGAGGATGAGTTTTAAAGCAATGCCTCTATTTTTCATCATAAGCGTTGCATTTTTTATGAAAAGACCTGAAATCAGGAATTTCGTTTATCAAACCGTTTTCCTTTAATTGCCGGGCCACCCGGTTATAGTCTTCTGGCAAGAGTGTTCCTGTTGAGACAGGGATATTTCCGGGCGCAATTAAATCTTTCATCCTTTCCAGCATCCATTTCTGGTGTGCCCGGTTTACAGGGAGATGAGCCTCTGCCACGTATTTTATCATGATGTCCAGCGCCTCTTCTATATGAGAAAAGGCGTATTTCCATCCCTCTGTGGACGCTGTTACAAAGCCACAGCAGTGATCGGGGTCTTTTTGAAATGTTTCTTCCAGGGTGTAGATACCATCCTCTGGGAAATTCAATCCGTGTTCATGAAAGAAGAAGGTGGTTAATTCATCAGGATTCATACCGGCATTGAGGATCGTGTGATATTCGTTATACCACATGGCAGAAGCAGCATCTACGCCGCCTCGTAGAAATAGATTCAGAGAATACGATTGAGGGATAATGTTTACCTTTACATGGTATTTCTTAAAAAATGCACGGGGTTGAAGCTGATAATCCGCATCCCATAGTCCGACCTTTTTGCCGTCTAAGTCTTGAGGTTTTGTGATGCCGCTGGATTTTTTTGCAACCAGCATTAAGGCCGATTTTTGCACCATCTGGGCAATATTGACCAACCTCGCCCCGTGCGCCCGTCGTTGAATTGCGGTGGAAAGCCACAGGTTGGCAAAATCAGCCTGTTTGGATTCCAGATAATCTGACGCCAGGCGATCCGGGCCACCTGATATGATGGTCAGATCAATCCCATGCTTCTTATAAAATCCTTTTTCATAGGCGACATAATATCCGGCAAACTGCGCCTGGGGCACCCAGTGCGGGATGAAAGACGCCTTTTTTAAAACGGGTTCTTCCGCGGCAACCACAATTGTTTTACAAAAGAAGGCCACGAATAATATGATAACGAATTTCTTCATTTGTCTCTGAGCATGAGAACTGGTTAAATTACGTTTTTGACGACCATCCATTAACCACGAAGGACACCCGTGCAGGGGCAGGTTTCAAACCTGCCCCTACATTACAATTCCCAGACAAGAACAGGATTCCTCATTTCGTTCGGAATGATAATGTTTATGTTCAACGCTTACCTATTGCATGCTGGTTCAGGTTTGCAGCCTGAACCGAAACCCCCCGATTGCTGCTGTCGGGGGCGAGGACGATTGAACCAGCAAAAACCATCAAAAGATTCAAGTGTAAAGGCAAATCACAACCCTAACTTTTATACAACCGACTTGGTTTTACCAGTCACGCCGCACGTGCCCGTACGATTATATTTTGGTTAAATATTCTGCCACCTTGCTTCCCATCCCTGACGTTGAAAGTATTTTATCCTTTGGTGTGGTGGCAGAGGCGATGTCGCCCGTCCGATAGCCATCCTCCAGCACTGCCATAATAGCCTGTTCGATGGCATTCGATTCTTTGCCAAGTCCGAAGGCGTACTTCAGCATCATCGCCCCTGATAAGATTTGCGCAAGGGGATTTGCCTTGCCCTGTCCCGCAATATCAGGCGCAGAGCCGTGAATTGGTTCAAAGAGTCCAAATCCCGTTTCTGAAAGACTGGCGCTGGGAAGCATGCCGATTGACCCGGTAATGGCCGATGCCAGGTCTGACAGGATATCGCCAAACATGTTTTCCGTAACGATTACATCAAATTGTTTCGGGTTCGTTGCCAGTTGCATGGCTGCATTGTCCACGTACATGTGATTGAGTTGTATCTGTGGATAATTTTTCTGGACGAAATCAATAACCACCTTTCGCCATAGTTTTGAGCTTTCCAGGACGTTTGCCTTGTCAATTGAGGTCAATTTCTTGCTGCGTTTCATGGCTGCCTCGCAAGCTACTTTGGTAATCCTCTGGATTTCAGGTACGGAGTAAATCATATAATCAACGGCATATTCTCCCTGAACCGTTCCTTCTTTCAAGGTGATTGACTTTACCTTGTTTTTGCCGAAATAAACCCCGCCTGTCAGTTCACGCACAATGAGGATGTCCAGTCCACCCTTCAAACGTTCTGATTTCAATGATGCTGCATCGGCAAGGGGGCCGAATATTACCGCAGGACGCAGGTTTGCAAACAGCCCATAGATAGCCCGCAAAGGAAGCAATGCGCCTCGTTCAGGGGTCAGTTCTGCCGGAAGATTTTCCCATTTTGGCCCACCTACTGCGCCAAAATAAATGGCATCGGCGTTGTTGCATATTGTTTTTGTCTCATCTGGCAGGGGATGCCCGTATTTGTCATAGGCGCATCCGCCCACCAGCGCCGCTTTATATTCAAAGGTATGGCCAAATTTCTTTGCAACCGTGTCAAGTACCTTTAGTCCTTCCTTCATGATTTCCGGCCCGATTCCGTCTCCAGCCAGCACAGCAATGCATTTTTTCATGTATTTATCTCCGTTCAGTGATCTTTGTGATTTGTTAATATTTTTACCGCCGGAGGCGCAGAGAAATGGCGCGTAATGTTTGATGCGTCACCTGTCACTCGCCACTCGTCACCCGTTATTTCTCCGCGACCTTGTTTATCCGCGTCCAAAATGAGGACTAATTTTACCTTTATTTTTAAGAATAGTCTACCCCATTATTTTTGTTGACAGCATAAGATTTAAGAGAGATACTCATTGAACAAATCGGAAAAGACGGAAACCTTGTCGATTCACTCGAAGAGTAAATTTTAGCGCAGCATAGTTACAACCAAAATGGCTACTCTCTTTCACCCATTTGCAAGGGAAAGGGTTATTGATTACCACTCTTTAATTCCCCCCTTCGCAAAGGGGGACACAGGGGGTGTAATGAAACTTTCCAAACTCGTCCTCATGAAACTCGTTCTCGTAAAACTTGTCCTCGTGGAAACGGGGAACGGGGAACGGGGAATGGGGAAAAGAAGTTTTGCAAAGTAAACATTCATGAGCCACAGGCTCACAAAAGGGCATGGAAATACGCCACCCTCCCTTTGTCCCTCCTATCGTTCGACTGAGCGTTCGTCTGAACTCACGCCGAAGTCAAGGGAGGGAAAGTTCCCTTGCCTCTTGTGGGAGAGGGTCTGGGTGAAGGGTATTTTCGTGCCAATACAATAAAGATAACGAAAACAGGAGAAATAGTATGCAATTAAAATCTATTGGTTATATAAAAAGTCCTGTAAAACAACCCAAGTTTGGTGGATGGCAAGATTTAATTACAGAAATAGTTATTGACACTAAGTAGTGTCTGAACGAAAACGCCCTTTTTTTGAAAAGCATTGGGGTAGTTTTGCGCTTACAAAAATCTTTTCTTACCATTTGGCGTTAGACTCTTGCCAGAGGTAAGGTTCTTTTACTCATCCCCATTTACATGAGGACATGTTTTCCTTGTTTTTCCTTCATTTTGAACTCGTCTGGGCATACGATCCCCCTGTCATGCTGTTTTTTCCAGTTCTTTATGCTGCCTTTCGCAATTTCTCTCGCTGCTTTCGTGCCTTCTTCTGAAGCACGTTTCCCAGCTTGTGTAAATTCGCAGCCACTACTCCCAGAGCACAATACCTCTTAAATGCTTTCAACCCTTTGTCCAGGCATCTATCCAAGCCGTGATGTTCCAAACGATTGATGTCCGATTCTACTGCCGAGTGCTTATGTCTGAGCTTCTTAAAAGTCTTACTCGACTCCTCTGCCTCTTCCGCCTGGTTCTTCCTGCCCTTCTTGGGCATGATTACCTCGGATATATAGAGATTCAGCAATTCTTTGTTCTCTCGCTTGTAAAAGCCTTTATCAAAACTTATGCTCTCTATCGCGTCTTCTCCAAATCGATTCAATAACCTCTCTGCCAAGGGAATTGACAACGATACATCCGCCTGTCTCTCAATAACCTGATGGTCTACGATAAAACCCCATTGATCGCTTGCCACCAGTATGTTATGTCCCAATTCTACCCTCTTGTTTGACTTGCCCTTGTACAGCCATTCCGTATGCGGCTCAAATAACGAATATACCTTCTCTCCCACCGGTATCTGCTCACCCCTTATCACCCTTCTCTCCACAAGGTCTCTGTGTTTGTTCAACATCCCGTGAAAATACTCCATTGACTCTATTTTCACGGCATACACCTCTACCTGGTTGATTGATAGCACCCGTTCATAGATTGCCAACATACTTGCCTCTATCTTTTCACTCAAACCCCTCGCTAATCCAAGATACCTCTTCACCCGATCTTTCGCTGCCTCCTCCTTATTTCTTCCCCCTCCAAATAACGCCTTTGTGCTGATCCTCATCATCTTCTTTAACTCTCTCCTCCAATATTTGCCCTTGCGCCAACCCTTCCCCTCCAAAAGCCCTTCTCGTATTGCTTCCTCTATCACGTCCAAACCCTTGCGTGCCGCATCCCACAACAAATTCAAGTCTGTTGGAAAGTGTACATTGCTCTCTAATACATACGTATCCGCCTTAATACGCAGTCCTTCGTCTTTTTTTTTAACCAACTTATGCCCCGCTCTTACCACCACCTCATTAATCTTATTGATGGTCTCCTCATCCAACAAGCTTACATTGTCCTTGATACTCTGCATCGAATATCTCTTGCCCTCTCCAAATGCCGTCTCTACCCCCAGTATCTGCCTGATAAGTTTATGATGATTTGCAAAATCCTCCAGCCTGTCGTAATTGGCATCCAGTCCCAACCTCACTGCCGATAATACCAGGATATGCCACAAATCCATCCCGTATCTCCCCGTCTTTTTCTTCCCCTTCTGCACCCTCTCCTCTAATATCCTGAACACCTCCTCGTTCAACTCCGGTATGACATAGATATATTGCAATGCCCTCAATATCGGCGGTAACTCATCTCGACTCTTTATGGGTAATTGTACTTCTGAAATGGGTATGATGCCAAGCTTGTGTTGCTGCTCAAATCTCTTTCTCATCTTCTATCGAATGTCCTTTGTCTTTTTGTTAACGTATCGAATATTCGCCCTTTTTCCCGCCTCGCTGATCGAGAAACCCTCATTTTCCGACACAAGTTTACCTCTCCTGCTTCAAATATTCAATACTTTTATCCGATTCTTTCCGCCTTCTTCTCCTTGTATTATCTGCCTTCGGCTGGTTTTCGTTCAAACACTAAATAAGTAAAAAAGGTTTTTAATACAGGGAAGCGCACGCCTCCCATTTAAATATTTTTCTTTTGCGTGCACACTGCCCACTTAGACTCATAATTCGAAATAAATTATAATAAAGCAACTTCGGGTTTAATAAGCCTTGATTTCGGCGGTTTTAAACCCTTTACTTTGACATACACAACTTTCTGTCCGGGTTCTCTCTGTTTATTTGCTAATTGTATACTCCAACTGTTATACTCATCGTCACCATAAACTTGCAAAATAATTTGGGCATTCTTTGGAATTTTTTTCGAGAATTCAGGGTGCTCAACAATGTAGCGGTCAAACTCTGCAACCAATATAGCATGTTTTTTTTCTAAAATTTCCGTATTTAGCATCTATTTACCCTCCAAAAAACGCTTTTGGTAGACTTTCCAATTTTCTTTTATGTCTTCATCTGCAAAAGTTAAGGATTCTGGGAGGCTTAAATGGAGTTCCTTTTTAATCTTTCTACTTTCGAGCTTGTATTGATCAATATGAGTAAAACCATGAGATGAATCATAACGAATTACCACTTGCCACACATCATTAACAAAAACTTCCAACTGAACACTAAAGCTAATAATCTTTCCTTTATCAGCTTCGTGGTAATGCCTTTTACGAGCATTTTCACCTAAAGGGACAACATATTCGGTAACATTCAATTATTGATCCCCTTTTATAAAAAATGCTTATTTTATATCTAGTTAATTTTACTTCGTTTTTACCGGAGTCCCCTTGATTATATAGGTTGGAGCGGGCGAAGGGAATCGAACCCTCATACCCAGCTTGGGAAGCTGGTATTCTACCACTGAATTACGCCCGCTTTATATTTCTACGGTATGCAATTTCGACTTTTCTGAATCCCGTCCCTGTATGTTTTGAACGGGAAATGGAGTCGAATGACTATTAATGATTTCCCTTGACTCGCTACAGAGCGAACCCTGATATGTGCCTCTCCGTTCCAATTCCTTCGTTATCCCCGCTGTAATCCCTGCCTTGCTGGCCTTCCATATCGGCGATATAAGGAAATTGCCATGCGTGTCACCGACGAGCCTTTGTATGGTAACATTCGATGGGATACGCTCTAAAAAGTCAGCGGCAAGCTGAATATAGGCGTTCATATCCAGGGTCTGTACCTTGTCTTTAAAATACTCCTCGGCCAGCGCCGTATTTTTCGCTACATACAAATGATGGAGTTTGATACCCTGTATCCCCATTCCTGCCACGGCCTCCGCCGTTTCCATCATATCCTCTCGCGTCTCGCCAGGCAAACCTAAGATAACATGAACACATATACGGATGCAAGTTTTTTTTGTGCGATTTATGGCATCCAAAAATATCTTGTAATCGTGTCCTCTGTTAATGTGCCTAAGGGTCTCGTCATGAATGGACTGAAGCCCATATTCAATCCAGACATGACATTTTTTCGTGTAGCTGTCGATAAGGCTTAAAATATCGTCCGTCACGCAATCAGGTCGCGTACCGATAGAAATGCCTACGACATCTTTATCCGCCAAAGCCTCTTCATAACACGACCTGAGCGTTTCGACGTCTGCATACGTATTGGTAAATGACTGGAAATATGCGATAAATTTTTCCGCACCGCATCTCTTTTTATGAAATGCCTTCCCCTTCTCGATTTGTTCTTGTATGTTGATACAATACGTACATCCGCCCACCCCAACACGCCCATCACGATTGGGACAGGTAAAACCGGCGTGAAGCGGGATTTTGTGCACTTTATAAGGGAATTGTTCTTTTAGATATTCACTAAAAGGGAAAAACCGGTGCTTTACAAGATATGGCTTTTGTTGAAATGGCAATACACTCTTCATGAAATTAATTTAACACGAATAGAGTGATTTATCAAATACAAAACAAGTCAAAGGTTGAAATAGAATAGGGGATTTTGTTACTATACGGTCTAAGGATGCAAAACTTCAGATTAGTGAAAACGTTTGAAACCACAGATTTCGCAGATTACACAGATAAGAAATGGGATCTTCAGCACAACCGATGGTTCAATCGTCCTCGATTGAACCTAAACATTTTGCTTCTTCATGGTTGATATTTATTTAAAGCCAATAGCCATTTTAAAATATCCGGTTCAATCTGCAAGACTGAACCAGCATTGGGATTTAAACCACAAATCCAAAATCGTAAATTGTAAATCTAAACTACCCTTGTTCTATTTGTCTACGTTGAGTTTAACTTATGCTGGATTATATAAATAAATATCTTTCGCATATCGAGCACGACAGAAATTTTTCTCGGCAGACTTTACGGGCTTATCGAAATGACTTACACCAATATCTTTCATTCCTGAATGCTGAGGGATGCAGTGGTTTTGGAGATGTCACGCGTTTATTATTGAGAAAATTTCTCGCCTTTCAAAAAAAACAGGCTTATTCTAAAACCACGATTGCCAGAAAATTCGTATCTATCCGGTCTTTCTACAAATTTCTGTGTCGTGAGGGCGTTTTGGAATTCAATCCCGTGGAGAGTATTCGAACTCCTAAACTAAACAGAAATCTACCGGAATTTATGAGTATCAATGACACCGAAACGCTTTTAAATATACCTGATTTAAACACCTTGTTAGGCATCAGGGACAGCGCCATTATGGAAACCCTGTACAGCACTGGCATGCGGGTAAGTGAATTAGCAGGAATTGATGTTTCTGATATAGACTTCCCTGGCGGGGTTGTGAAAGTAAAGGGAAAGGGTAAAAAGGAACGGTTACTACCCATCGGGAATCACGCATTAAATGCCATACACGCTTATATGGACAAAAGGAATTCAGACTCGTCCCTGCGCGTCATCAGCAGGAATAGTAAAGCCCTTTTTTTAAACAATCGCGGGGGGCGTCTCACCGAACGCAGCGTGGCGAGGATGCTGGAAAAATACGTAAAAAAGGCCGGGATGAACTCAAAAATTTCACCGCATACCTTTCGGCACAGCTTCGCAACGCACCTGTTAGACCGCGGCGCTGACCTGCGTTCTGTCCAGGAGCTTCTGGGTCATGCAAATCTTTCTACAACTCAAATCTATACCCATATAACTACGGAACGACTGAAAGAAGTTTACAACAAGGCGCATCCTAGGGCATAACTGAATGGTGCATGAAAATATGAAGGATCAAAAATAACATGTCCAACCGACCATTTCTCTCAACCAAAACCACCCGAATCCTCTTGCCCATCCTGGTGTCTTTGGTTTCATTTCTTGCGTACCTGAACACACTTCACCATCAATTTGTGTTCGATGATTTCAGGGTTATTACGAACAACCCATATATAAAGGATTGGAAGTACTTTCCGGCACTTTTTAACAGCGATTATTTCAAGATATCAGGGGAACTCAGTTATCGTCCGCTTGTCACCCTGTCATATTTCACGGATTACGCTATATGGGGTCTCCACTCATTTGGATTTCATCTGACTAATCTGATACTTCACACGCTAAACACCTTTATCGTGTACCTTTTACTATTTAAAATAACCAGGAGGTTTAATCTTACCGTAATATCATGTTTATTTTTCAGCGTACATCCCATTCTTACAGAGACTGTAAATTCCGTAGGGTTTCGAGAAGATTTGCTGTGCGCTACTTTTTTTCTGCTCGCCTTATTCTTTTATGTAAAACTCTACACATCGAAATATAAAAATACCTGTTACATCATTTCACTTTTTGCCTATTTCATTGCCCTGTTTTCAAAAGAAATGGCCATTTCACTGCCACTCATTATTTTTGTTTTAGACTGGTTTCTTCTGCAATCAAGGGTCAGAATATCTCACCCCCACCCTAACCCTCCCCCATCAAGGGGGAGGAGGGAACCAGGCAACTTGGCAATTCATGCTCATCAAGATGATGTGGAACATTTTTGGGGCGGTCAAAAAAGTCTTAAGAACGTACCCTATGTAGGGGCTGAAAATCTTCAGCCCCTACCTGTGAAAACAAGAATTTTAAGGTATTACCTGGGATTTATATGCATGAGCATCGGTTACATGCTCCTCAGACTGGTATTCTTTAAAAGCACCATCGAACACGTTGCTTATCCGGGGAACAGTCTGGTAACTAATTTCCTTACCATGACAAAAGTCATTGCCTCGTATATAAAACTCTGGTTCTTCCCGACCGTTCTCAATCCGGATTATCACGTTACTTTTGAAACCACACCCATCAAACTCACTTTTCTCATATCCCTCGCCCTGCTGGTATGTATCACATTTCTTGCGGCAAGGCTCTACCGTCAGCAAAAAGAAATAACCTTTTCCATTCTCTGGATATTTATCACATTGACACCGGTTATGAATCTTATCCCTATTGGCAACATCATGGCAGAAAGGTATCTGTATCTCCCTTCGTTCGGTTTTTGCCTGTTTGCGGGGATACTGATTCTTAAAATTCATGCACGTGTTCCAAAGGCATATCAGCCTCTTGTGAAGACCTGTTTTGCCGCCATATTCATCCTCTCCCTTGCTCATACCATAAGGCACAACAGGATTTGGTTTGATAAACAGACCCTGTGGTATTACACTGTATTTAACACCTCGTGCAGCTTTAACGCACATAACAATCTAGGGAAGGAATACTATGAAAAAGGGCTGCTGGATAAGGCCATCGAAGAATATACTATTGCCTTATCGAAGGCATCGGAGGTACGATACGCATATCCCATAGCACATTACAATCTTGGTATTGCTTATGATGAAAAAGGTATGTTTGATGCCTCAATTCAGGAATATAGAAATGCCTTACACATTGAACCTAAAAATAGCGATGCCCATAATAATTTGGCAATCACGCTTTTTAAGAATGGACAGGTTGAGATGGCGATTGAAGAATTTCGTGCAGCAATCACACAAGACCCGGATAATCCAGCGTATCACGATAATCTGGCAAAATTATATTACAAAATCAATATGCCTGGCGAGGCAAAGATAGAACAAGATTTGGCAAACCAGTTAAGTGGTAGTAGTTCAGCCACGAATGTACACCAATAAACACAAATGATACGTATGAGTAGCTATTCTATTTGTTGATGATGCAGTAAAATTCATTGAAAAAATTCAATATGATTTAATTAAAGAGATTAAGGATTTTTATCCTGAAGTAAATCCTATTTCCTTCGAACAAATCGAATAAAATCTTAACCAAAAGATCTCATTTTTTTATTTGATCTTTATTCATCAGAAAGCGAAAATAAAAGTAGATGGATTTTAAGGAGATAAACAATGAAAGTTGTCAAACTAAACGAAGATTTATATAAAAAAGCTAAAAAAGTATCCAAGGCCCATGGGATAAAAGTCAATGATCTTATCATACAGGCGGTAAATCAAGGACTTGATGTATTAAGTGAAAGAAATGTGCTCGAACTTTACCGGGAACGCAAGATAACCCTTCAAAAGGCCGCAGAAATGCTTTCTCTAGACATATGGGAGATGATAGAGAAATTGAGAAAAGCAGATATACATATAGACTACTCAAGAGAGAACCTTGCAGAGGATTTGGAATAAATGCAGAACGTTGTATGTAATGCATCACCCTTAATATTCCTTGCCAAAATCAAACGACTCAATCTTCTCGATACGTGCGTCCTCCATATTCCAGCACAGGTAGAATCTGAAATCCGTAAAGGATTTCAGAGAATAAAAGAAGAAGTGTTTATTGAGTTTCTCAAAAAACTGAAAGGGGCTGATTCGTGAGTAAGATTGGTTAATTAGTGGCAAATCAAACGCTGTTATTTTTCTTGAGCACAGTTCCGTAACTAAAAAAATCCCCGAAGAATGAAAACAAAAAAATAAGGTCTCTATAGATGAAAACGCTCCTTATTAATCCACCTATGTACGATCAGCGCCAATATGGCAAGCCATTTATATTGCCTTACGGTCCCCCACTGGGAATTGCCTATCTGGCCTCTACACTTGAAACCCATGGTTTTGCTGTAAAGGCGATTGATATGTTCGATTTTTCGTGGGACAAGGTGAGAAATACACTGGAAACTGAATCGCCTGACGTTGTCGGCATTACCTGTCTGACTGAACAACGGGCAAGCCCATTAGAGGTAGCGAAGCTTTCTAAAACCATAAACAAAGATTGTACAGTAATTATGGGTGGAATTCATCCTACCATTATGTGTGAACAGGTGCTCGAACACTGGCCGGTAGACATTGTCGTCCTTGGCGAAGGCGAAGCGACTATGAAAGAGCTGATGATATGCCTGGAGGGAAAAAGGGCTTTGGAAGATGTCCACGGCATAGCTTATAAATATCAAGGCAAAATTATAAAAACGCCGCCCAGACAATTGATTCATAACATGGATGACATACCATTTCCTGCATATAAATATTTTGACTTTAACAGGTATACGGGGGGATATGAAATACTCAAAGGGACATGGAACGGCAAACAGCTTGAAAACCTGAGGTTTGTCCCGATTATTTCCACGCGTGGATGTGTGGGGAGTTGCCAGTTTTGTTCAACACCATTTTTCTGGCAAAAATGGAGAACCCGAACTGCAAAAAATGTCGTAGACGAGATGGAGTTCCTGACCAAGGATTTTGGATGTGGTTTTTTCAATTTTGCGGATGATATCTTTACCGTCAATAAGAACCGGGTTATTGACCTTTGCAAAGAAATCATAGATAGGAAATTGGACATCGTCTGGGACTGCGAAACCCGCGTGAATTTCATCTGGGAAGACATGCTTGAGTGGATGATTAAGTCGGGGTGTTATTGCATCTCTTTTGGGGTAGAATCCGCCTCGGAGACGGTGCTCAAGGCCATCAAGAAAAAGACCACACCGGAACAAATTGAACACGCCATTAAACTCACAAAACAGATGGGCATGAAAACCAAGATGCTTCTCATGGTGGGCAATCCGGGTGAAGACGATCATACCGTACGTGATACAACGAGGATGATAGAAACGGTACGTCCTGACTTTGTTTCAGTTTCAGAGGCAATGGTGTTTCCTGGTACGGAGCTTTACGAACTGGCAAAACAAAAGGGATTGGTAACTGACGATTACTGGCTTACCGACAGACCGGCGCCCTACTTCACGATTGAAAATAACCTTGAAAAACTCCTGGAATGGAGTAACATTATCATGTCTGCCAATGCAGGAATTGTAGGGAAACTCCTGCGGAGGCTTCGAAATATACTGGAACGAAGCACGGGATTGCGGGTTACAGGCGAAGGTATCGAGTACAGGAAAAACGGATTGGTGAAAAGGCTGGTAACATGGACTTAAACAAGTGCATAGGAGGCGAAATTCTTATACGCGAAGTCAGGGACGCCTGTTCCCCTTTGGAAGCTTTTTACCGTTTTATTCCTCAAAAGAATTTGTTTTTTCTCGACAGCGCCTTGCCCGTTAAAGGGATTTCGAGATATTCTTTTCTGGGTTTTCAGCCCTTCTTAACAATGAAAACGAAACACCGCAAAATCACCCTAACCGATAAAGAAGGCGTCCTTGAAATCGAAGGGAATCCCTTTGAACATCTTCGGGAATTATTAAAGCAGTTTTCTTTAAAAAACACAAACGATTCAATTCCCTTTCAATGCGGTGTGGTAGGATATTTTGGTTATGATTTGTGCCATTTTATTGAAAGATTACCAAGCAATGCCATTGATGATATTGGACTCCCGGATATGTACATGGGGTTTTATGACACTGTCATTTCTTACGATAATCTTCTGGAAAAGTGCCATGTAATCGGGGTAGATTTCGGTTTAGACAGCGCCTTGGAAGACAGGATGAAACAGGTAGTTGAGGTACTGTGCAGAAAATCCGATAGTGTGTATGAAACGACGTATCATAAGCCCAATCCGAAGATAACTGAAACCACGCTGCGGTTTAATTTCACAAAAGAACACTATTTGAACGCAATCAGGCATATCAAGGACTATATCTCGGCAGGCGATGTATATCAGGTCAATCTTTCTCACCGAATGGAAACGCATCTTGATATACCTCCTTATGAACTCTATAAAATATTGCGTTCGGTAAATCCGGCGCCTTTTTCATGTTACTTGAACTTTGACGATGTTGCCATTATCAGTTCCTCACCGGAACGATTTCTCAATGTGCATGCAAAACATGTCCAGACTCGCCCAATCAAAGGTACGCGGCCGCGTGGCAAGGATGCGAAGACAGACGAGATTATGAAACAGGAATTGCTCTCCAGTCCAAAGGACGATGCAGAACTCACCATGATTATCGACCTGGAACGAAACGATCTCGGACGTGTGTGCGATTATGGTTCCGTAAAGGTCACAGAAAGAAAGGTTTTAGAAACCTACCCAACCGTGTATCACCTGGTTTCTACCATTGAAGGGGATATACACGAACGGTACGATTTAATCGACTTACTCAAGGCCACATTCCCTGGCGGCTCAATTACGGGGGCGCCAAAGATTCGCGCCATGCAGATCATCGATGAACTCGAACCCACCCAGAGAAGCGTTTATACGGGCGCTATTGGGTATATCGGATTTAATGGCGATGCAGACCTGAATATCGCTATACGCACCTTCATTACAAAGGATAAAACGGTATACTTCCAGGTTGGAAGCGGCATTGTGGCCGATTCCAATGAAGAAGAGGAATATGAAGAGACGATGCACAAGGCCAAGGCCCTTATCGATTCACTAAAACCATGCCCAATCTCATCTTCTTAAATGATAAAATCGTCAAAGATACAGAAGGGCTCTTAAGCACCCTGGATCGCGGCTTTCTATACGGGGATGGGCTATTTGAAACTCTTAGAGCATACGAGAAAAAACCATTTCGACTAGAAGACCATGTTACCCGTATCTCAAATTCCGCGCACTATCTTGACATTCCTTTTCGTTATACAGCTCAGCAAATACGACAGATTATTGAACAACTCCTTGCCGCGAATAATTTACAAGATGCCTATATCCGTATGACATTGTCTCGAGGACTTGGAGTTAATGAACTTATTTCCACGGGTACAGGTACTCCCACCTTTGTTATCCATGCAAAACCGCTTGCCGCCTATCCAGCATCACTGTATAAAACAGGTGTGTCGCTTATCACTTCTCATATTCGCAGGAGCACTACCTGTCCCATCTCATGTCACAAGACACTCAACTTTTTGACCAATTATCTTATTAAAAGAGAGGCGTCTGAAAAGGGCGCTCACGATGCACTCATTCTGAACACAGACAATTATATCGCCGAATGCGCCGTTAGTAATATTTTTGTTGTTGAGAAGAGCGCCGTTATTACCCCCTCTCTGAAGGCCAATGTACTACCGGGTATTACACGGAAGATTGTCCTGGAGTTGTGCAAGGAAAACGGTATTCACGCCGCTGAGGAGCTTTTCGGAGTGGAAAGGATTCTTGGGGCAAACGAAGTTTTCATTACCAACTCCCTTATGGAAATTATGCCCGTTTCAAAGATTGATGGACATGCTGTAGGAAAGCTTATCCCGGACACGATAACAAAACTTTTACATCATAAATACAAATCATTAACAATTTAAAAACAAATTTGTACTATTACACAAATTTGTTCATAATTTGTTGTCAGGTAATTTTGTTTATAGAACAATTTTTTGTTAAAATTACGAATACAAACAAGAGTAAGTTTATATGTAAAAGTAAGTTATAAATGAAAATTTAAAATTGATTGCAGAAAAGGATAATTTGCCTAAATTTTCGGAAGGTTTTTTGCTTATCAAATTGGGTTCCACATAAATTAGTGAAAATACGGCAATACCTAATCGAGCACTTCCATTAACGTGAGGTATCAAATACTATGAGAACTATCTTAGTAGTTGATGATGAGCTAAGTATTCTTGAATCGTTTAGAATGATATTAAAAGAAGACTACAGAGTCCTTACTGCTATTGACGGTTTAAAGGCATTGGAAATCCTTCGTAATGAATGTGTTAATCTGGTGATTCTCGATATTATGTTACCGGGAATGTCTGGACTGGAGGTTTTAAGTGAAATAAGAAAAATAGACAACGATGTTGAGGTCATAATGGTTACTGCCATAAAAGCAGTGAAAACAGCTATTGAAGCCATGAAATTAGGCGCCTCTGATTACATTATCAAACCATTTGACGTGGAGGAAATTAAACTTGTCATCGACAAAACCCTCCGATCGGGAGAACTTGCGCATGAGGTGGCATATCTTCGGTCAGAATTAAACAAAAATTTTGAATTCAACAACATTGTCGGACAAAGCCCTGTTATGAGACAGATATTTGATACAATTATCAGAGTGGCGAAAGGAGATTCGCCTGTACTCATTACGGGTGAAAGCGGCACGGGAAAGGAACTTATTGCAAGGGCAATTCATTTACAGAGTCCGAGAAAGAATAAGCCTTTTGTTGCCGTGAGTTGCCCCAATCTTCCTGATAACTTGTTAGAAAGTGAACTATTCGGCCACGAAAAGGGGTCGTTTACAAATGCAACTGATAAAAAAATAGGACGTTTCGAACTGGCAAATGGCGGCACGGTATTTTTGGATGAAATCAGTGAAATGAGTTTGTCCAATCAAGCTAAACTTTTGCGGGTTTTGCAGGAATACGAGTTCGTCCGCGTAGGTGGAACGAAAACAATCAGTATTGATGTTCGGCTAATTGCGAGTACCAATATTAACCTTAAAACCGCAATAATGAAAGGGACGTTCCGTGAAGATTTGTATTACAGGATAAATGTCGTTCCGCTGGACGTGCCTGCTCTAAGAAACAGGAGAGAAGATATTCCTTTCCTCGTAAAGCATTATTTTCAAAAGTATAAAGAAGAACTTTACTCTAAAACCAAAAAGATTCAGCCAACCGTAATGAAACTGCTTGAAAACTATTATTGGCCAGGAAATATAAGAGAACTTAAAAACGTACTCGAAAGGATACTTACCCTGTATGGAGATAGCGATACCATTCTCGAAGAACACCTTCCTGTGGAAATCAAAAGTGGGGATAATCATCATACCTCGTACAATTCTAACGGCTTACTTGAATTATTGGATACCGGATCACTTGACGAAATAGTCTCACGCACGGAAAGAGAAGTTATAGAAAAAGCCCTTCAAAAAGCAGACGGCATACAAACCAGAGCCGCGCAGATACTCAAAACGACAAGAAGGATATTGAGATATAAGATGGATAAATTAGGATTGAGTTAAAAACCGGTGAATAAGTTAGTCTTCTTTGTTGGTATAGATTCTCGGCACCCGTTTACTTATACTGCAAGTAACCTCATAAGGAATGGTGTTTAACTGTTTGGCAATAGATTCTATCGGTATTGACTCTTGTGCCTGCCTGCCATACAATACGACTTCATCTCCAACAGAAACATCTTTTATGTTGGTTACATCTACAAAACATTGATCCATACAAACCCGCCCGATAATAGATGCCTTCTTGCTTCTTATAATGACTTCTCCTTGATTCGAAAGTAATCGGTTATATCCATCGGCATATCCCATTGGTAGGGTTGCAACACGGGTGGGCTTAGTAATCCTGTATGCCCTGTCGTAGCCTACAACATCTCCCGATTCCATATCTTTAATGTGAATAATCCTTGTCTTGAAGCTCATAACAGGTCTGATGCCTATATCTCTTGAAACATCCGCTGAGGGATATAATCCATACAGCGACAGACCTGGCCTGACCATAGTAAAATAAGCTTCCGGATAACCGAGAATTGCCCCGCTATTTGCCATGTGCCTTAATGGAATACACGCCTTTGACGCATCCAGAGCATCAAGTACGTCTCTAAATCTTTTTATCTGTAAATTTGTAAATGCTGAATCCTTTTCATCAGAAGAAGAACAATGTGTGTATATGCCTTCAATGAGAAGGTTTTTCAGATTTTTTGCAAATTTTACAAACTCTACGGCCTTGTCATGCTTTACACCAATACTACCCATGCCCGTATCCACATACACATGAACTTTCATAATCGTATTAAAATAATACGCCCTTTTTGATAATACTTCAGCAAGCTTCAAATCATAAATCGTAGGTGTTAAGCCATATTGGATAACCGTATCAATTTGATCTTCAAAGATGCCTCCGAGAAGCAATAATGGCGCCTTTATACCTTTATCCCTTAATTGAATTCCTTCTTCGAGGATGGCGATGCCGAGCATTTCAACACCGTTGTTTAACAAAACCCTGCTAATCTCATAGTCACCGTGTCCATAGGCATCAGCCTTGACAATACCCAGGATTTTTGTCTGTGGTCCGACCCGTTTCTTTAGCGCCGACAAATTATGTCTCAGCGCATTTAAGTCAATTTCAACCCACGTCGGTCTGTGCATATCCTTCCTTAACATGTTTTGCATTTCCATGAGTTAAAACCCCAATGTTCTTCAATGTATCTATTAACCTGTTTATATCCTCTTTGCTATGGGTGGCCATTAATGAAACGCGCAATCGGCTTGTACCTAAAGGTACGGTGGGGGGGCGAATTGCAGGGATCAAAATACCGTTTTCGTAAAGTCTTATGGATACATTAAGCGCATCTTCCGCTGATCCAATAATAATGGGAATAATAGGACTTTCTCCGGAAATATTGCTTATAAATTTTGACAGTTGAGACCTCAAATATCGTATATTTTCCCATAACTTGTCGATAAGGGTTGTGTCTTCCTGGATAAGCGTCAGTCCCGCCAGAGATGCGGCGCATGCCGCGGGCGGCAGCGCTGTGGTAAAAATAAAAGGACGTGCCTTGTTTTTTAGATAATCTATGAGGCGCTTATTTCCGGCAATAAACCCGCCAATGCTTCCAATCGCCTTGCTCAATGACCCCATTGTAATATCCGTCTTCCCTTCGAGTCCATAGTGTGCTATCAGGCCTCTTCCGTGCTGACCAAACACCCCCGTAGCATGGGCGTCGTCAATCATAAGTATGGTGTCATATTTTTGCGCAACTTCCACAATTTCTGGCAGCGGGGCTGTATCGCCGTCCATACTAAAGACACTGTCGGTAACCACCAGCTTCCTGCGATAGGATGAAGACCTCTGCAACAAAGATGCTAATCGACTCACATCATTGTGGGGGTAAACACGGAATGTCGCTCCTGATAGACGGCAGCCGTCAATTATGCTCGCATGGTTCAGTTTATCTCCAATGACGATATCTTCCTTTCCGACAAGGGCGCATAGAGCGCCCACATTGGCCATATAGCCCGTAGGGAACAGCAGCGCAGCCTCTGTGCCTTTAAAATCCGCAATCTTCTTTTCAAGTTCCTGGTGAAGTGTCATATTCCCGGCAACCAGTCGAGATGCGCCTGTACCCCATCCGTATTGGTTAATGGCTGCAATGGCAGCTTGTTTTATCCTGGGGTGGTCGGCAAGTCCGAGGTAGTTGTTTGAACAGAACGAAAGATAGGATTTACCTTCTATTTGAATGTAGGGACCCTGGGCGCTTTCAATGGTTCTATATTCACGCATCAATGCCTGCTCTCTCAATGACTTCAATTCATCTAAAATAAAATCTAGCCCCATCGAATAGACGTTTCCTTGATTTTATATTATACCGTTGTTTATAATGGTTTTTTCAAACACATTTTATAAACTACAGATTATAAAGACTGTTATATGGATACTATTCACAAGACCACGAGAAGGCGTAAACACAGGAGGAAATTATTTACGGCCAGGCGCATATCGGCATTCACATTTCTGCTGGCGTTATCAGCTTTTACTGCGTTTATTATAAGCAATCCTCTTGCAAATTTTTATACAGCAACTTATACACTGCTGATATATCTTCTTACCATATGTGGATCCCTTTTAATTATTTTCATCGTGTTCTTTGGGTTCACAGTTAAATCTATTCGGTTCATGGGGAAAATATTTCAGAAACGCAGATGATTATTACCATTTTCTAAAGGAACATATATGAAACCTGTCTGTCATTTGGGTGTATCCATTATTACAGGCGTTGCCACCTTTCTCGCAACAAGAGACATGTATTCCAGTATTTCATGTTTCCTCGCCGGCTGGCTGGTAGATATTGACCATGTATGGGATTTTTATAAAAATGTTGGTAAAGATTTTACAATCAAAAGATTTCTAAAAACGTTCGAAAATGGGGAAATAAAAAAGGCATATTTATACTTCCATAGTTATGAGCTTTTATTTGGGCTGATATTTTTATGCTTTCTTACACATTTTAGTTACCCTTTAGCTTTTGCGACCTTGGGGTTTGCGGTACATTTGGTTTTTGACCAGATATTTAATCCTGTAAAACCGCTTACCTATTTTATTACTTATAGAATATTAAACAGGTATAACGTAGATAATATTTTTAGGCCTCGTAAAAATCATTTCACACTCTGAATTGAATTCATTTGAATTTGTTTCGGATTTCGTGCTTCGGATTTCACCATTTCCGGCTCGCTAGGGCGTGGGTGTCTGTAATTCCAAACCGAGATCCTTTATCATTTCCAAATCATCTTCGATCTTTCTTCCCGTTGTGGTCAGATAATTTCCAATCATCGTGCTATTGGCGCCCGCATAAAACATCCATGATTGCAAATCCCGAAGATTCTTTTCCCGGCCGCCTGCAATCTTGATTTCTTTATCAGGCAAAATAAATCTGAATACAGAAATAATTTTTAATGCTTCCATAGGCGGCAGAGGAATACTGCTTTCCGATGGTGTGCCGGAAACAGGATGTAAGAAATTTAGCGGAACGACGTCGACGTCCAAGTTTTTCAAGGTAAATGCAAGGTCAATACGGTCATCTACCTCTTCCCCAACGCCAAAAATTGCGCCGCTGCATATTTCCAATCCGACTTCTTTTGCGACACAAATGGTATTTACCCTATCACGAAACGTATGCGTTGAACATATATTGGGGAAAAACCTTTCAGATGTTTCCAGGTTGTGATTAAGTCTTTTTAGCCCGCATTGTACCAAAGACAAGGCCATTTCTTTTGTCAATATTCCGAACGAGCCGTGCGGATGGATACATGAGTCAGTAACGACTGCTTTTATTGCCCTGCAAATTTTATCAAGATCGGCTGATTCACTTATACTATATCCGCTGGTAACGATACCAATGGAGTTGGAACCTGCTTGTTCAGCACATTTAGCGACATCAAGTATCCTGTTTGTATCAATGAGTGGAAATTCCTCAATGCCGGTGTGGTAACGTGAGGATTGAGAACAAAAACTACAGTCTTCCGTGCATCGTCCCTGTTTTGCGCTAATGATGGAACATGCCTTTACATGATGGCCAAAATATTTTAAGCGTATTTGATTCGCCCAATAAAACAAATCATAAACTTCGTCTCCATCAATTCGCATAAGAAAGAGGGCATCATCACGGCTGATTTCCTCATTCTGCAAGGATTGATTTGCAATATTATTTATTCTTTCGTTCATTTTTTGTTTATAACATATCGGAAAGTCATTATTTGCCAGAAACAAATAAACTACAAGTTGAGTTTTTGTTTAAATGCTTATTGAAAAAATCAATAAATATTACCCATCATGATCTTCTCGGTGTTTGTTTTTAGCTTCTCTATATATTCAACAAATTGGGTATCTCTTACTAAACATGGGGCGTTACCATGTTTTTGGTAATGTTCTTTCTCAAATGAATATTTACTATGATAAGCTTCAGACAATGAAGTGTCTCGGATATTACCTAATAGACCATTTGTCATTGAAGTGTAAGCACACGTCATATAATCCCCTTGAGGACTGATACCTATTCCGTTGATTGAATAACCACACAAACCAACTTTATCAAGAGTGAGTGGTCCACCCGATTCCGATAATTCTCCAATTAGTTCTGTATGAGAAGAATAATCATTCTCTTCTATTAATTTATCCCAATTAGCAACTGCATTACCGTATCTGGCTAAAGGATTGCAGACAAAATAAATGTCATCTCCGCAAAATTCTTTAATTGATTTTATTTCGTGTCTATTACGGCTTGTTACCGTTGCATTTATTGCAATCCTTACTGTTCGCAATCCGTTTTTTTCTTCGATAGTATCTGAATATATTTTTCTAATTACTTCAATATTTTTCAAAACTTTCGGAAACATATGTTTTGTCCCAGTTAATAGATCATAAGTTTCATCTGAAAGCGAATCCACTGCAATTACAAGTGAAATGTTGTTTTTGCGATAAAATGTAGCCACTTCGGGTGTGAGAGTGCTTCCATTGCTGTACAAAACCGGAATCATTCCCATACTATCAATCTTGGAGATAATTTCTCTTATATTCGGATCCATTGTTGGTTCGCCTTCTCCGGCGACAACCACTACTTTTCCTCCCAATTCTTTTGATTCTTCTATCTTTTGCAAAATGTCCTGCAACGTAATTGGGATACCGCTTGTAATTGGGACGTTATTTACCAGATTAAAGCACTTGGGACAAAGATAATTACACTTGAACGGAAGGGTGAACATCAAGTAAGTAAATCCTTCCATTTGTCCGCTTCGACTTAAGTGTTTGGGAGTACCTCTGAGAGCCTTCATGGATTTTCCTCTTTTATCTTTTGGCAAAGGCAAGGATAATTTGAAAGGTTTGGGTGAACTTTAATATTTTCATTTATATTCACTAACCCTGAACTACTTAAGTTAGTGCTAAAATTCTTAAGAAATTCTTTTATATCGGACTCATTATTGAATAAGATACTGGTAACGGGAGTTCCCTTAGCCTTAGCCTTAGCCTCATACTCTTTTTGGTTATAAAATGTGATTCTTTTTGTGCCCTCGTTGTACTGCCAGTGAGGGTTTCCTGTAATTTTTAGTTCATTCATTTTTTTATTTGTTACGCTCAACATCCAATATTCCCAACGAGATTTATCTTTAACCGCATCATACGTATTAATGAATGCTTCTACATATCTGTCAAATTGTTTGTCTGGGTCATTTTTCTTAACTATAACCCCGACTTGCCTTTTGCTAAAAATTATGTCGATATTTTCTGGACTTAATGCTTGGAGACTTACTAACTTGCGATTTCCAACAATCAAAAGTGCTTCCAGTATGTCATAAGGCAAGTAAGAAATTCCAAACGCAATAGTTCTGGTATCATTCCAGTCTTTTTTGCATTGTGTGGCTATACTATAGAGCGATCTAGCAACTAAACCCAAGGGGTACAACCACAGATTCCCATGATTTCCTCCTATGACTTGTAATTCACGATCTGTGGCTAGAAGATCGATAGCCACGTCACATGGTGTTTCACAAAAATGATTCCTAATTGACAACGGCAAAAGGCAATAAAATCCAACCATGGAACCCATCAGTCTTAATTTATCAATTTCTCCTTTTGCTTCGTCTTTTACCTCTTTTATAAAGCGAGAATATTTTTCGGGTATAACAACAAGATTTTTTAACAAAGGCTCTGTCTGGTAAAGGCAGGTAATAATTTCATGAGCGTCCTGTTTAAAATCAGTTACGATCTTAATAGCTTCTTTAGTGTTTTCTAAAACAACACGAGCATGTTTCTTCTCTTTCACATCTCTGGTTATGTAGTGGAATATAATATACCACACAAAACTTAATGCAATAACGATCCCAGTCCAGGTGCCGCCTATTATAAGCCATTTATCTTTTATTGCATCCCAGTTAAACTTTCCTAAAACAAAAACAGTAAGGATTGCTGAAATTATAGCTAACGCATAAATCCAATTTTCAATTACTCTATTTTTAAGTTTTGAATTCATTTCTTCGTCTAATTTTGAAGAGATTTCTCGTACATGATTTTGGTCCTTTTTTCCCATCTTACCGAACCTCCACAGTTTTGATATCAAATCCTTCTTTATTGATAATTTCAATAGCGTTATTTAAGAACATCTGATTAACTGCTTGCGGCATATTGGCAAGAACCTTTGTAAATCCACGTTCAAAAGACCAATTGGCAGCGATTTCAAGAGTTTTTATATGGTTTGGCGTCAAATGGAGGTCAATAGCCTTAATTGTTTTTGCATTAATGTTTGGTTCGATTGAAGAAGCTGCTTTTAAGATTTCTGGCTTATACGTAAGACGTGCATCGTCAATATACCACTGGTTTACTTGTTCCTGATTAGTGGCAAAACAAGCCCATGCTTTTATTAATGCAACAAGAAACTGAGATGTTTCTTCTGGATATTTTCCCATAAATTCATCCGAGATAGCAACTACACCAAGCGTTATAGTTTTATCTACAACACGGGCAAGATTATTTAATTCAAATAGCGAGGTTGATGGTTCCCACACTGCAACCCCATCAATTTTACCCCAAGACTTTTCGCCTCCTGCCTGAACAACATTACTAATTTCAAGAATATCCAGATTTATATTACTGACATCTTTGTCTGCATTTAAGCCTATTGCTTGTTCTTTTAAAATTGCTTCCCTATGGGCAACAGAACCAAAGGGGCTTGCAATCGTTTTGCCCTTGAAGTGTTCCATTTTCGTTATATCAGACTTTGGAGTCACCATTATGGCCGTTTTTGTGTAAAAGAGACGAGAGACTATTTTCCACTTTCCCCCTCGAGATATAAGGTTTACAACTGGCTGGTCACCCACAAAAATCACATCAAGTCCTCCTGCTAAAGCGGCTTCGCATTGTGGTCCACCATAACTGAAACTTTTGAAGTCCCCACGTAATCCATGCTTTTCAAGTAAATCAGTTTTCTTCAGAACTTGCACAACTTGTCCCTGAGTGGCAAGTGGAATTTGCCAACCAATTCGTATAGGTACTATTTTTTTGCCTTGTTGTTTCGTTTGTCCACAAGAAAGAAATAATATAGGTATAACTATCAGGTTAATTACTAAAAGGATTTTGATTTTCATTTGTGTTGTTTTTTTATCTAATGGTTTTTGAGAACTTGCTTTTTAAAGCCTCTTTTCTGAGTATTTGCCAAACAGAATCATAAATATCTTTAAATTTACTTTCTAACCGTATTTCTGGAAACCTGGGCCTTGGTAAGTTTATGTTAATATCCAA
>Ga0209317_1000953_pt1 | contig 28934 bp, 21 predicted proteins | sample RifGroB2_FD_183994 | JGI IMG/M metagenome (GOLD analysis project Ga0209317, IMG submission 183994) | Soil microbial communities from Rifle, Colorado, USA - Groundwater B2 (SPAdes) (version 2) | ecosystem: Environmental > Terrestrial > Soil > Unclassified | place: Rifle, Colorado | collected...
TCTCGGCTTTAAGGAGAGCTACAACAAACCGGGGACGGTGAGTCGCGACAACTGGACCCTGCGTATCAACCCGGAATTTCGGCAGATCTATGCGGCAAAACTGCCCGGCAAGCTCGCGCTGGACATCCCCAAAGCCCTGGCCATGGCACTGAGGGCCAAAAATGAGAACGGCCTTCACGGCACGCTGATTCGGGAATTGGAAATGTAAACACAAAAGATTTCCCCACGCCCCTTACGAATGCATTCGTAGGGCGAATCTTGTATTCGCCCTAAACAATCATCTCGTCGTTGAAAGGCGGTATTTCTTCAGAAGGTCGTACAGTCTTGACCTGGATAGCCCCGATATTTCACAGCATTTTTTAATATTGCCCTCTGTTGCCGTCATCAGCGTTTCCAGATAGCGGATTTCCTGTGCCTCGATCGCCCGATGTCGTGCCTCTTTCAGGGCCGGCATGTCGTCGAGATCGATCAGGAAGGTATTGTCCCCGGTCGGCGGATCGAGGATTTCCTGTTGTTTCTGCAGCTTTTTCCTGGTGACCTTGATCCTGATTCCGGCAGAAAGGTGCTTCGGATACAGAATATTGCTGTCATGGGCGATGGTAATCGACCGTTCGACGGCCTGAAACAACTCGCGCACATTGCCGGGCCAGTCGTATTGATTGAGAGTCATCAAATAGTCAGGCGCAAACATCTTCCGCTTGATTTTGTTCCGCTTGCAGAACGTGTCCCGGAAATAGTATGCGAGTTCGGTGATATCTCGCCGCCTGATACGCAGCGGCGGCAGGTCGAGTTGAAAGGTCTTCAGGCGGAACAGCAGATCCTCTCGAAAAGTTCCTTCCTCGCACATGGCCTGCAGGTCTTTGTTGGTGGCGGCAACGAGCCGGAAATCGCTCTTGGTCTCGGTGTTGCCACCCACCGGCAGAAAGGTCCGCTCCTGGATGACCCGCAAGAACTTTTTCTGTATTTCCAGCGGCATCTCGCTGATTTCATCGAGAAACAAGGTGCCACCGTCGGCCTGTTTGATCAGCCCCGGCTGAGCCTTGTCGGCCCCGGTAAAGGAGCCCTTGGCATGGCCGAACAGGATGCTTTCCACCAGCGTCGGCGGCAATGCGGCGCAGTCGACAATGATGAGTCTGCCCGCGGAACGCGGGCTGATATGGTGGATGGCCGAGGCGAACAGCTCTTTGCCGGTGCCCGATTCGCCGTAGATCAGGACATTGGCATCGGACTGGGCGAGCTGCACGGTGAGGTCGATACAGTTCTGCAGTTCCTTGCTGCCTCCGATGATGCCATGATGCAGCAACTGGTTGCGGATCTCCTTCTGTTGCGAATCGCCCTCCGCCGACTTGTTTTGCCGGTAGCGCAGGGCGCGGATCAAAAGATCCGGCAGGGAGGACTCCGGAGACGGATCGATGACATAATCCCAGACGCCGCACTGGAAAGCGAGTTCAGCCTGCTCCGAATCCCCGAGCGTACTGTAGACAATGATCTCGGGAGTGTTGTGCTCCACCTGGAATTCCTTGATATGGTAGCAGGCGGCGCCATCCGGCAGTTTATCCCGTATCAGGATGACATCGCAGCAGCCGGTTGCATTCTTCTGCAGACCATCCTGCAGGGTAGTGGCCTGAATGGCTCTCAATCCCAGCTCGCTTGTCCGTTTTTCAAGGATATCGAACATGTTGCTGTCATTGTCGACGACCAGGACGAGAGGTTTACCATCCGCGGATTGGGCCTGTATGGGCATTGTGCAACTCCCCTGAAAAACTGATTAAAAAGCACACGACACGGGGTGGTCGGGACGAACGTTCACATGTTCGGTCGTGTATCGCAGCTAAAGGGGCCGACAAAGGGTTTTAAGAATGATTCACGGAATATATTACGCAGGCATATTCATAAATACGTTACATAAAGCAACTTACCTAACACTTTCATGTCATTTATACTATCTTATGGTTGTATTCATATTATTCCCTATGATCGAGTAAATTGAGTTATTTGATTTTACTTCATCGCAGGAAAATAGCTAGTCTTGTCATTGATAGTTTTGCTTGATAATAATGTCAACCTGTGGCTTGCACAATTTCACCATACCAATTCAATGGATCATTTTCCTGTCGAAATAAAGTTGAATGTGTTTTTTGCATATTTTTTGCATATCTTTAAGTGGAACACATCTGAAGAAAATTCAACCGGATGCGAGGTCTATATCGATGGATAAGCTGTCAATCCTCCTCATCGAGGATACTCCCGCCGATATTTTGCTCATCAAGGAGATGCTGTCGGAAATTAAAAGGCTTTCCTGCAAACTGACCGAGGTTGCCACCCTCAAGGCGGCTATCGGTCTGCTCTCCCATGCCGATTTCGACGCGGTGCTTCTCGATCTGTACCTTCCCGACTCCCAAGGGATCGATACGGTCCGGCGTGTCATATCGCAATTCCCGGAGAGTGCGGTGGTTGTCCTGACTGGCCTGAACAACGAACGGACGGCAGTGCAGGCGATTCGTTACGGGGCACAGGATTTTCTCGGAAAAGGCGATCTGTCGCCCATGATGCTGCTGAAATCGGTTATCTATGCTATCGAGCGGAAGAAATTCCTGCAGGAAAAAGAGGATCTCCTCGATGATTTAGCCCTGGCTCTGAAGAAGATCGAGTCCCTGGAAACCATTTTGCCCATGTGTCTGTGCTGCAAGAAGATACTGAACAGCAACAAGCAGTGGTTCAGTGTCGAAGAATATCTCAATCATTATCCTGCTGCCGACACGACCAGCCGGATCTGCCCGGAATGCGCCAAAGATCTTGAAAGCAATCGGGGCGAATATAAAATTCGCCCCTACGATCCTTAAAATTGATCTCCTTGGATATTTTTCATCAGCTGGGCGATCTCAAGACCAAGGGATACACACTGTTTGCCATCCAGGCACGGTTCCGCATCGGCCAGCTCCAGATGATGCTTCAGTTCATGGTTTTCTTGTTTGAGATCGACAACCCACACTTTTTTGGACTCATCGAAGTCGACGTCGATATCGATACCACATACCCCGACGTGAGGGTACAACTCGGTTATCTTATGGCATAACTCATGCTTATCATACATAGCTCGCCTCCTTTCTTGCGCTGCTGTTCGCTTTTCGCGTTTCACTACAAAATAAGACCTAAATCCTAATCGGCAAGATATGCGAAAAGGCGCTGGCAGCCGCAGAGCCACGGATTACTTCGGCATGAAGTGGAAAACATGAGGAAAACAAACCGATTACGGGAGGGCATTACAGTTCCTGCATGACAGGACACAATCCTCTGCGGCAAGACAGGATGAAATGAAAATTTCCACAAAAAAAGGCCGCGAAGAGAGCATCTCTTCCCGGCCTTATCAAACCCGTTTTACTCGGATTAGTTGACGATCTTCTCGTAGTACTTCTTCAGGTCGTAATTGAGGAAGTTGTCGATCTTCGCCATGCTTCTGCCGTAACCGGCCCACAGATCGTTCACCGACAGTCCCAGAAGGTTTTCCCTCACCTTGCTCTCCATCTTCCGCCAAAGGTTCCGGCGGTAGTCGTTATCCAGCGTGACGAGACTTGCCCCATTAGCCAGGGCCTTGCGCCGCAGCCGGGGAAAGGCGATCTTGCTGAAGCCGAAGGATCCGGCCAGCAGGGTCAGTAGGGCAAGCACTCCGGGAACGATCAGGTTGGCCGGCTCAAGGGTGCCGTTTTTGAGTCCGGCTATGAGGGTTGTTTCCGGGAAGGAAATAAGGATATTCAGCATGATGTCGCCGAAAAGAAAGAGAGCGAGCGCAACCATAAGGGTGGTATTGGCAAATTTCCAGAACACCTTGCTCGCCCGCGAAAGGAATGAGCTCACGGCCTGGGCTACGATTTGCACCTCGTTGACTTGGCGATCTATATCTTCGAGGATGTGGTTCACGCGGAAACCGGGAGCCTTCATGATCTTCTGGATAAGATCGTCCCGTTCCTGGGGCCAGCCTTCGGCCACCGCACTCGCCGACACGGCGGTGGGTGAATAGGTCAGATAGATATGCGGAATGTCTTTACGTCCGGTCATCTGCGACATATTCCAGCAGAGCGTCCCGTAGGACCGAGTGAAGTCGCTGAGATTGTCGCATTCGTCGATACGGCTCAAGACGAAGACAATGCGGTGTTCTCCGGATTTCTCCGGCAGGGTGTTGCGGATGGCTTCGTAGGATTCCTTGATGGTCCCGGCCTTGTGCGGATCGAACATCAGCACGATGAGGTCGGCCATCTTGGCGAACTCACCGAGGACCTTCATGTAATCGTAGCCCCGATTGTACTCGGTGGTGGCATCGATCATCCCCGGACTGTCGATGATCGCCATGTTTTCGAGCTTGGGGCTGTTAATCTGCTTCATGCAGATGTGGGAAATGAGTTTTTCGCCGAATCGCTTGAAGTGCCCGAAGGGCAGATTTTCGTCGTTGACCAGGGTCGAGCCGGGAGTTTCGAGGTTGTCCACTCCGGGATCGCTGGTGATGACGGTGAAGGAATCGTCGGTCGGCGCCTGGCCGGTCCGCTGGATATGCTGGCCCACCAGCTCGTTGATCAGAGTCGATTTGCCTGAAGAATAATTGCCGATGATCAGAACGATCGGCTTCCATTTGAGGGCGGCGTCGATGCCGCCGAAATCCATCTTGTATTTGGCGAACAGCGGTTCGAGTTTTTTCTTCACCTTGATCTGTAATTGCTTTTGCAGTTCCCTGTCATTCATAATATGACCCACCAATATTGTTTTATCTGAGGTTCATTTTTTGGAAAAGAGTGATTTATTCTACCCGAACTCAAATAAACTCTCGAACAATAAATGGCGTCCCTGCACTAGAAAATGCTAGGATTTTTCCAGACCAATTTTTATCTATTGCAATTTCAGCAGCATATCGAATTTAGCTATCCCGAATTTACGACACCGGGGTAATGCGATCGACTGTGACATTGCTGGCCCACAGCATATCGATGAGCTCTTCGTGGTCGTCACCGCTAATCTGGACCGAAACCATCTGCTGATCCTTGCTGTAATTATAAAACTGGGAAATCGCCACAATCTCCTTTTGCTGTTTCTGAAAGGCCTTGATCATTTTATAGAACGACTCCGGCGCGTGATCGATCTTCAGATCGAAACGGGTTCCCGCCCGGTCGAGGACCATGATTTCGAGAAAGGCATCCAGGATGTCGCTGACACTGAGAATGCCTACCAGCTTTCGGTTCTCCACCACCGGCAGGCCGTCTATCTTGTGGCGGCGCATCTTCCGGGCCGCTTCGAAGAGAGTATCCTCCGGGCCGATGGTGATCGGCGACGCGGTCATGACCGTACGGATCTCGGTATGGTCGGCGATAAATTCCTCTTCATTGCCCCCTTGCGCGTCGAGAATCGACGGCATGACCTTTTCCAGATCGTTCGGGCTGACCACTCCGACCAGGGCACTACCCTCCACCACCGGCAGCCGCCTGATCTTATGGGCCTGCAGCAGTTTTTTCGCCTCTGCGATGGTCTGATTCGGCGCGATGGAAATAACGTCAGTCCCCATCCACTGTTTGACAAACATTCAATGCTCCTTTTCCTGCTTCTATTTCTTTTCCTTTTCTGCCGTAGGCAGGCTGTTGGATTATAGCAATTTTTCCCGAAGATAATTTTTTCGAGTTTAACGAAGATATGGGAAAAAGGGCATAATCCGACAGGCTCCTAGATCACTTCGATGATTTCCCCGAGCGGTCCGCGCTTCTTGGCATGAAACTCGATCTGTCCCGTGTCGCTGTTCAAAGCAAAAACACCTTCCTTGTATAACTTCTGCAGGGTCGCCTCGGTATTGCCGATGCGGATGACGGCGCCGGCCTGAATCGCGCCGCCCACTGTGATCTTCTGCCGGCAGGCATAGCGCACACCGCCCGCTTTATCGCGTTCGCCCGCACCGGGAACGAGGTTGTACGTATTCAGCGACTTCTTGGCCTCGTCCAGCTCCTCCTGCAATTCGTTGAAGTTGTCGCTGTCAATTGTCGCGCCGAATCGGCGCAGCCAGTTGTCGACGGCAGTCTGGGCCACCATGACATCTTTCAGCAACTTCTGGTAACGGCTGTATCTCTCCGGCACCGTCGCCACGGCCAGCATGGAATTGGGGCTGGTTTCGGTATCCACGTCCGTGACAGTGATGCTGCCGCCGGCGAAGAGAGTCGATCCCACCACCTTGGTCGGGCCGGCGAAAGTGATATCGTGAAGGGATTTAATCTCGGCGTAATAGGCCTCCCGGGCGATAGTTACGCCGCCCTGGCAGGAGATGCGGCCGTTGCCGATGACCGGCACCTCCACATCGCCATCGGCCTCGACCAAGGCTTCTTTCCCAGTTATCCCACCCTGGATGACGACATTGCCATGGCTGACGACATGGGCCGATTCGACGCTGCCGCCAATCAGCACATCGCCGCCGCCAATGACCGTGAACCCGGGATTGACCGAACCGCCGATCTCGACCGCAGCTCGCGAGTCGATATTACCGGTATGAAAATCGATGTCGCCGGAGATGACGTGCTTGTCGGTAATCCTGACACAGTTGTCCGAGACCACCGACAGTACCCCGGCAAAGGCCGCGCGCACCTCCCCGGTCTCGGCATCAAAGAGGATATCCTCCCCGGTCTTGATGGTCAGGTCGCGGCCCATAATCTGCGGGATTTCCTGACCATAGATGTTGACACCCGGTATCCCGGCGGTCGCCGACACCTTGGTGGCCAGAAGCTGCCCCTTGTCTACGCCGACAAACAACCGCCGTTCGTGGAAATCGATGCGGCCGTCGCCCAGCTCCCTGCCGGCCTGTTCGCCTGTTACAATATCTACCCGCAGTCGGGCATTCTCACCGTTTACCGGCAGCCGGCCTCGAGCGATGACTTGATTCTTCTGGGGCCGTCCGCTGCTTTTCACCGCGGCGATACAGGCGGCGATATTTTTTTCCCTGACGCCCCATCGGACATCTTTTTTGGCGAGCAAAGCCAGGATCTCGCCGATGTCCGGCAGCGTTGTGCCGTCAAGCGGCGGATAAAGCGTCATTTTCACCGTCCAGCCATCCTCGCCGATCAGGACCAGGGGTTCAAGATCGACAAAGAGCTTTTCTCCCGAGCCAAACCTTTTCCGGGAAAGGCTCGGGTATCCGGGCTCCGTCGCAAGCAGGGACCGTTTGCCGGAGGACAATTCAACGAATTTACCCGGAACCAGATCGACCGTTCCCTTCACATCGAACGCCTGTACCGCCTTTTCTTCCCCTTCGAGCGCGACAAGCATCGAACCAGCCGGCATCAGCTGATTGACGGTAAACGTCTGAAGATCTTCGGCCTCGCCGCAGGACATCATCTCCGTTCGAAAGAAAATCTTCACTTTGGCCACGACGTTCCTCCTCCCGCTTGTGCGGGTCAGTGGGTGTCAATGTCTTTCATGCCGCCGCCAACTTATCCGATCAGCATGTCCTCCTATTATAGCATAATTTCGTAATATCTTGACCTTAATTCCACATAACTATTTTAGGCTGATATTGCCGGTAAAGACCGGTCCCGCAGTCGTCCAATATCGTACAAGACCCCGTAATTTAAAATAAAGGCGCATCTGTCGAAGACCGACACAGACCCAGCCAGCGGCTCGCGGCTTCGCTGACCCCGGCCTCGTTGTTGGAGGCCACGGCCGGAAAACGGGCGAGAATCGACTCCGGACTGTTGGCCACCACGAAACTTTGGCCGGCCCAGTGGAGCAGATCCTCGTCGTTGTAGTCGTTGCCGACGGCACAAATCTGTTCCCGCGAGACACCTATCTCCCCGGCCAGCCATTTGACCGCCTGGCTCTTCGAGACGGCCGGGGCAAAAATTTCGATCCAGATCGATTGGCCGTCGAGCGGCGAAGTAGCCTTGATGACGCTGAACTGTTTGAGGCTTGCGGCAACCTTATGGAAGATGCCGTGGCCGGACTCTACGGGAACGATACAGAGCACCTGGGTGGCCCCATTGCTAGCCGCAAGAGTAACAGGCGAGAGCGGGGCGGCATGGGAATTGTAGAGTTGCAGGCGCCGGTGGAAGTCCGGGTTTTCCCGGTTATTGCGCAGACAGTAGAGGAAGCTCCGGGTGTCGGGAACCGGCTGGTGGATCATATAGTCAAGCGTCATCGAATCGAGCACTTGGGCGATGAACCGAACATCCTCTGGACGAAGAGAAAAGCTTTTCAAGAGCCTCCGACCCGGAAAGTCCATGATGCCGGCGCCGGTCGAGAAGATGATGTGGTCCGCCGGCAAACCACCGGCGGGGTCGGCAGTCAGGTTTTCCAGAAGCTTGGCGAAGGAATAATCGGATCTGCCGGTGGCGAGAGCGACGGATACTCCCATCTGCCGCATGCGGACAAGCGCCGCCAGATCCTGCGGCGCGATCTGCTTGTGGTCGTTGAGCAGCGTTCCGTCGAGGTCGGTGACAAACAACCGTTTCGGAGTCGAAATACTCTCTCCTTTCTGCCGATACCCTGCCAAAGAAACTCCTTTCCGGTCAATCCGGTAACCGGGTTTTTCGTGCGGATGAGCATTTATTCAAACCCTCGTTACCAGATTGCCGGCAGTTTGTCATCAACACCCCACAAGGGGGTATGAATTCCTTTCTTAAAACACAAGAAATGAAATTCTAAGGCACTAAAAACGATATGGCCTCGGCGGCATACGCTGGCGATGCTGCCGGTTGTCGACCTCCAGCACCACCTTATTCACAACAAAATTCCCCAGCATGTCTATCTGCCACGGCCCGTTACTGTCATAAGAAGGGTTGCTGAAGTGGATCCGGTCGAAGGAATCCCGCCGGTCGCGGAACCGGCCGGAACCGCCATCCACTTGATACATGTCCGTCATCCGGTGGCCCACCCGCAGCTGGGCCTCTCCCCGCCCTTGCCTGCTCTTGGCGATCAGTACCACCCGCCGCAGCTCGAGATCATCGACGTCAACCCACGGATACTGGTCCCGCAAGGCCTTTTTCAGAAAAAGGCTCGCCGGTTCGCCGCGATGACTGCGGATCTGGCTATCGTTATACTCGAGAACGAACCGATCTTTTGCCGCCCATGCTTTGCCTGCCATCCCCGGTCCAAGAATGGTCAAGAAAAATACCGCTGCCAGAAAAACGCCCCATGCTGCCGAAAACCCCGCCCGATTCTTTGATCTATCTGTTGTCATACGCCACCTCCAATTGAAAGATTGAAAAAAAACTTGCTTACTGCCTTTGCCTTTCAATCTATCGAACCGGATGTGGCTTGTCAGTGGATGACGGGTCATATCCTCCCGATTTCAGGGCATGTCGACCCGATGTCGGGTAAAAAAAGGACTGAGGACTGAGCGATGAGGACTGAGTATCCCTCAGTCCTCATCGCTCAGTCCTTCCCACCAGAAATTCGGTTAAACCGCTGTAACGCAAAGTGTTGCGAGAGACCGCCAACCGCAGCACCTCTTTTTCGGCCACCAGCCGCACCGCTCTCTTTGCCCGGGTGACCGCCGTATAGAGGAGTTCGCGGCTGAGGATTTTATTGTCCTCCTCGGGCAGGACAACCACCACCTCGTCGAACTCCGAGCCCTGGCTCTTGTGGATGGTCATGGCGAAGACGGTTTCGCAGTGGGGCAGACGATGGGGGGAATAGCTTTTCAGGCCGCCATCCGGCCGTTCGAACCAGACCTTGAGCTCGGCGCCGCCGTCCGGGTCTTTCAGGCAGATACCAATATCGCCGTTGAAGAGTTCGAGACCGTAGTCGTTTCTGGTAACCAGCACCGGCCGGCCGGGATACCAGGGCTCTGACCGGGAGAAAAATCCCCTTTTGGCCATGGCCAGCTCGATCCGACGGTTGAGTTCTTCGACCCCGCGGCTGCCGTAATGGACGGCACAGAGAACCCGAAAACTGTTGAAAAGAGCGAAAAGCTCCCGGAAGTCACCGTTGCCCGGCCGGTTCACTCTCGCCATGTAGCGTGCATACGGCTCGACCAGCGCGTCGAGAGAATCGGCGCGAAGAAGCGAAACGTTTTCGGCAGCGGGGTCTTCGAGCAGGCCCCAGGCTGTATCGCCGTCCACCGCATTGATCGCCATCGCCAGGTTTTTAATGTTTTCGTCGAAGCGATAGGTCTTCTGCAGCGTCACGGTATTTGCGGGCAGAGTGCGGATGAGGTCGCCCAGTACCGCCCCGGATTCCACCGAGGCCAGCTGGTCCTTGTCGCCCAGAAGCAGCAGCCGGCTCCCCGGCTTCAGGGCGTCGACCAGCTTGCTCATTAAGGCCAGATCGACCATCGAGGCCTCGTCCACCACGACAATGTCGAAAGGCATGGGATTTTCGCGGTTATGCCTGAATTGCGGGGAATTGCGCCGCACCCCGAGCAGCCGGTGCAGGGTTGCGGCGGCGGTCGGCAGGGCCCCCACGATCCTCTCCGGCAGATCGAGCTTTTTGACACTGCCGCCGACCGACTCGCTGAGGCGCATCGCCGCCTTGCCGGTGGGGGCAGCAAGGGCAATGTTCGGCAGACGGCCATCTTCCGCGGCCTGCAGGAGAATGGCCAGAATCTTGACCACGGTGGTGGTCTTGCCGGTACCGGGGCCGCCGCAAATGATGGTCAAGGACTTCTTCAGGGCGGTCTTCGCGGCCTCTTTCTGCCAGTCGACAGCGGCCGGATCCCTTTCGAAGCAGCCATCGACGAGCGCTTCTCCTCGCCCGGGGTCGAGCGTCACTGCCGCCATGGCTTTGATCTGCCCGGCCAGACGGGTCTCATATGTGTAGTAGCGGTGCAGATAGAGGCGGCCGTTGTGAAGCACCAAGGGCGTCCGGCCACCGTCCGAGACCAGCGGGTTGCCATTGAACAACTCCTGTTCCGCCGCCGTCAGCGGCAGGCAGCTGTGTCCTGACTCCAGGGCTAAGGAGACTCTGGCCGCAAGTTCGTAGAATCGCTCTTTCTTTACGCCGGAAAGGCCTGAACGGCCCGCCAGGAAACCGGCGAAATGGCGGTCGAGCAGGGAAAAATTCTGTTCAGTCATCCTCTCGCCCTCCTGTCGCCCGGTCAAGCGCCACAAGCGTATGGTAATCGGGGAGCGTGGCGAAGACGCCACTGCCGGGGATTTCCGGGACCATACCCCGCAAAAAAAGATAGAAGACTCCGCCGAAATGGTCGTGGTAGGAATAATCCGGCATGACGCTCTCCAGATGGCGGTGGAGCACAAGGGTGTAAATCCAGTACTGGAGTCCGTAATTGTGGGACTGCATGGCGGCCGTCAGGCTATCCGGCCGGTAATCGCCCAGGGTCGGTCCGAGATAGTTGGTTTTATAGTCGAGAATATAGAACTTTCCCTGGTGTTCGCAGATCAGATCGACAAACCCGGTCAGATAACCCTGCATCACCCTGTGACTGACCGGCACGACCGTCGGTTCCGCCGCCAGGATCTCGTTGATCTTCTCGGTCGCCGTCCGGCCCAGCCGGTAATAAAAGGCCATTTCCTTGAGGCACTTTTTTTCGTCGAGCTGGGCTAGGCTGAAGGTGTCGCCGGAATCTTCAGCCGAAAGAGTGGTCTCCACCACCATCTTCAGCAAACCGGCGGCTTGGGCCGGCTCAAGGCTTACACCGAAGCGGCTGCATTTTTGCCGCACCACGTCACCCTCTATCTCCTGCCGGGCGATGGCCGCAAAAGACAGTGTCTGGAGCAGGTCGTGAATCACGTTGCCGAAACCCGGTCCGGCCGGCAGATCGGGAAAGGGAATCGGCCGGCCGGAACCGCCTAGCCGGGGAACTGTGGGGGTCGTCTCGCCGCCATACTCGCTCTGCATCGCCAGGGACGAAAAGCTCGACATCTGCCAATCGGTGAAAAGCGACCGGCCGGAGGGGCGCAAGGGGCGAAGTTCCCGGTGAACCTTTTCGGTCAGAGCGCCGGATGGCGCTACATCCGGTTCGACCTGCGCCAGCTGGACCCCGTGGTCTCGGACCAGCCCCTGCAATCTCGTCTCCTGCTCCTCATACGGCAGCATACCGTCGGGAAAGAGCAGATAGCCGAGGGCCGACTGGAATGAATCGACGACACTTGAGTGGGGCTTGACATCCACCCACATAGTATAGCAGCGGATCTTCGCCCGGGTAAGCGCGACATACAGCAGCCGGAGGTCCTCGGCCATCTCTTCGGCGAGGGCCTGCTCCCGCCGCTCGGCAAAGCGGGCCGAGCCCAGGTCGACCACCGGCCGGTGGTGCTCGTCGTGACAGCTTATCTGATACGCCTCGTTTCTCAGGCGATTGCTGCGATACCACAGGAAGGGACAGAAAACCACCGGGAATTCCAGCCCTTTGGCGCCGTGCATGGTGACAATGCGCACGGCCTCCTCGTCGCTTTCGAGGAGCAGCTCGCCGTTCTCCTGGCCACGGTCACCGGCGATCATTCGGCCCAGCCACTGAAGCACCTCGCCGATACCGAGGTTGCCGGCCATCTCTTCTTCCTGGACCAGTTCGAGCAGATGGTGGATGTTGGCGATGGCCCGCTCGGCCATCCGGTCGGCTGCCAGCGTCACCAGCACATTTTCGGCCACCAGCAGCCGGCTCATCATCGGCAGGAACCCCTCGTCCTGCCATAACCGGTGATAGTCGAGAAATCGGCGGTGCAAGGCGGCAAAACCCTCCTCGTCCAGCCACAGTTCATACAACTGGTTGCCGGTAAAACCGAACCAGGGGACGGTGAGCGCGGTTTTCAGTTTCACCGTCTCACCCGGCGAGGCTATCGCCTGCAGCACCAGTATAAGGTCCCGGCATTCCGCAGTGCAAAAGACCGACTCCCTGCTGCTCAAAACCGCGGGAATGGACGCTTCCGCCAGGGCCAGCCGGTACTCCTCCGCCTGCCTGTTGCTGCGAACCAGCACGGCGATGTCGTGGGGAGCAAGAGGCCGCTGTTCGGCGGCATGCAGAATGACGGGCTTGGCCGCATTAAGCAGCCTGCAGATCTCGGCCACGACATGGCTGCGGAACTTCGCCGCGGCCCCGGTCGAGGACCAGCGGCCGCCACCTTCCGCCGGCGGCAGGGTGCAGTAGACCATCCCGGCAAGAGAGGCACCGTCACAAACAAGATCGGCATCCTTTTCACCTTTTGCGGCAATTACCGGCCGATAACCAAGTGTTGTTTCGTCGAAATGGAAGGGCCTTTCCCGCGAGGAGAAGAGGCGATTGACCTCGGCCACCAGCAGGGGATGGGATCGGTAATTCTTTTCCAGGGTCAGCAGCTTGCCCGCCGCCTCTTTGGCCTGGAAGTAGGAGTGGATATCGGCGCCGCGGAACTTGTAGATCGCCTGCTTGGGATCGCCAATCAGGTAGAGGAAGTGTGTTCCGCTGCCGAAAATGGTGGCGAAGATGGACCACTGGGCGGCGTCGGTATCCTGGAACTCGTCGATCAGGGCCACCGCAAATCGCGCGCCCAGCACCGACTTGAGGGCCTCGCCCCGCTCGCTGGCAAGGGCCTTCGACAACCGGAGGATGAGGTCGTCAAAGCCCATGGTGCCACGGATTTCGAGGCGATGGGCGACTTCTGCGCGCAGCTTGTCTGCCAGTTGCACCCGCAGGGTGAGGAGCAACTCGTCCGCTGCGGCGAGGAGTTCGTCGACGAGGGCGTCCGGCAGGGTCCAGTCGGTAAAATACGCGAGCTTTTTCTCCTCGCCCCGCACCTTCTGGCCGTTCAGCTCGGAGGTGAGATGGCTGCGGTGGAGATGGCGGACAGCCTCCGGCATCACATGGGTCCTGCCGGTGAAAAAATCGTCCAAAGCCTGGAACCATACGGCGCATTCGTCGCCGATGGCCTTCTTGAAATGCCCCTGGCCGATACTCGTACGGCAGCGCTCGATGAACTCCCGGCTGTTTGCCTGCCACCAGGCGGCAAGCCCCGCCATGGAACCCTCCAGCCGGGCCAGAACCGCATCGAGGCTGCCGGCAGGAGGCTCGACCGGGCAGTCCTTGAAGGCGAGCGTGACGCTTGCCAGGAGCTTCTCCGGCGTGGGAAAATTATGGGTCACGGTAACGAGGCTGCAGGGAACGGGGGCAAGGCCGTAGACATGGCTGCGCCAGAAGTCGTCGGCGACCTCGCGGCGGACGTGATCGATATCGGTCAGCAGCTCCACCTCGAACAGCTGGCCGCTTTCCAGGGCCTGCTCGACCAGCATCCGCTGGCAAAAGCCGTGGATGGTGAAAATGGCAGCCCGGTCGATGTCGGCGAGGGCGAGACGAAGGAGCATGACGGCCGCCTCACGGTCCATGATGGCCGCCGCCCAGGCCACAAGAGTTTCATCGCCAGCGGAACCACCGGCTAAAAGATTCCTGGCCTCGACCAGCCGGGTCCTGATCCGCGAACGCAGTTCTTCGGTTGCGGCCTTGGTGAAGGTTACGATGAGGATTTTATCAATGGGGACCGCCAGCTCGACCACCGCCCGCAGCACCAGCATGGCGATGGCATAGGTCTTGCCGGTTCCGGCGCTGGCCTCGACCAGGTTGATGCCGAAGGTCATCTCCACGGTGGCAGCATCAAAAATTTGGAAGTCAGCGGACATCTGCCATCCTCCAGATGGAACACATGAGTTCCCGGCAAAGCTGGAAAAATTCCTCGTCCAGCACCTCCGCGGGAGTTGCATTGCCGTAGAGCAGCCGCCACTCCGGCTCGTAGCCGTTTTCCAGCCGGCCCCGATATATAAGTCCGGACTTTTCTTCGGGCGAAGTCTTGGCGCGGCCGTTCGCCTCCTGACGGGCGTAGGCCAAGGCCGGTTCGATGAACAGGGGCAGCGGCCGACGGCAGCCCTCAGCAAAGATGGCCAGGAGCCGGTCGAGCCCAGGCCCGCCTTCCATGCTGGCAAAGACCACGAAGGTATCCCCGGCGACGATCCGGGTGACGGTGCCAGGCTGCAGAAGGCTTACCACCAGATGGTGAATCCAGCCGGCGAGCACATCCCGGCCTCGCAGATTGCCGAAGCGGAGAAGCAGCAGACCTTGCTCATGGAGACCCGTGAGGCTCCCGACCAGGCGAAAGCGGCCGACTTCGAGATCCACCGGGACAGCGGCCAGTTCGCAGCCCAACTCCTCGGCCGCCACCCTTTCCAAGAAACGTTCCGCCTCGGTCTGCCGTTCGGTCAGCGCTACCAACCCCGGCGTGCCGAGGGGCCAGCGGCCTTCGTTCTGGAAGGCGGCAAGCGTGGCGGAGGTTCGGCCGGTCCTGCCAGCCTGCACCAGCTCCTGATCGACCCCATAACGGTCGAGCCCATCCGGCGTAAACATCTCGCGCTCGTCAGGAACTTCCTCCTGAAGATTCAGGCGGATGCCGAGACGGTCAGTAACAAAAAACTTCTGGGGATGCGCAAAAAAGCGCAGCAGGTCGGCCAGCGCAACGGTCGTCACCTCATCCTCCGTCCGGCCACACCACCACTTTTCTCTCGCCTTCGGCCCCTGTTGCAGCACCTGCGCGGTTCCGCAATAATAGTCGTCGTAACTGAAGAGCCTTGCCTCTGCCCCGCTGAAATAACGGCTGCTGAAGGGATGGAGCGGATGTTTCACCACGATGTCGGAGAAGCCGTAGGAACTTTCCAGCAATTCGAGAAATTCGGTCACCACCACCGACGGCGGGATGGGATCGCCGGTCCGGATCGACTGGCCGACATAGCTGAGGTAGAGATAGGACCTGGCCGCCAGCAGTGCCTCCATGAACTGGTAGCGGTCGTCGGCCCGCGGCGACCTGTCGCCGGGGCGGAAGTCGCCCGCCATCAGATCGAAGGTGTCATGGTTGTCGTTTTTCGGAAAAACCCCGTCGCTCAGTCCCAGCAGACAGACCACCCGAAAGGGAATCGACCGCATCGGCAGCATCGAACAGAAGGTCAGCTGGCCGCGCAGAAAGCCGGAGCTGGAACGGCTCTCTTTGGCAGACTGGGTGAGCCATTCCCGAATCACTGCAAAACCGACGGGGCTTGCGTGAAAGGCGGCCGCCCTCTCGGCCGGTTCGGCGAGGATGGCCTGGAGTTCGGCAAGCGGCTGCTCCTCGGCCTCGCCGAACAATTGCCGCACGTACAGCAGGAGAACCTCCGACCATTCGCCGAGGGTCCGGGGCTGGCGAAAATCGAGGCGGGCCTCCTCGATCAACGCGACAAAGCGGCACAGTCCACCGAGCGGCTGCGCGCCCCGTCCTTCAATATCGGCAAACGGCAGGACGCCGTCGACAAAATCGTCATCATCGATGGCATAACCCATCAGCAGCCGTTCAAGCCCTGCCCGCCAGCTGCCCTCGGTAAAATCCGGCAGCCCCTCCTCGCCGCGCTGGGCATCGGACAAACCCCAGCGGATGCCGGCACCCACCACCCACTGTTGCAAAGTATCGAGGTCGGCCGCGGCCAGCTGGAACTGGGGGAAGACCGCCGGCTGCCGCAGCAGGTCGAGCATCTCGCTCCAGCCGAACCGGCCGTCGAACAAATCGAGGAAGGCGAGAAACGCGGCGATGACCGGATTGCGCCGCCGCATGCTGCGATCGGCGATGGAATGCTGGATCTCGGCGAAGACCGCCGGGATGAGGGCGGCGTACTCCTGGATGTCCGGCGCCATGACCACGATATCCCGCAGCTGCAGGGTGTGGTCCAGGTGCAGGAGACGGAGCAGGTGATCCTTCAGGACAGTCAGTTCCCGCAGCTTTGAGTGGCAGGAAACTACCTGGATCGAGTCGTCCGAGGACGTTTCATGCTGCCCAATTGGCTGCGGCACGATATCGTCCAGGAGATCCGCCTGGATCTGCCGGAGCAAAGTAGTCTTTTCATATTCCCCAGCCGCCAGGGGATCGTCGTAGCTGTCCGAATCGAGGAAGCTTTCGACATTATTCAGCAGCATGTTCTGAAAATCCCTGCCTTGCTGGCCGAGTGCTGCCAAAAGGGGATGATGATCATGGGCACCGTCAAATATTTCGCTGACCGCGGGCTGCCGCACCATCCTTTTCAGCTGCGTCCTCCGGCTCTCCACATCGCCCCAGTAGTGGCGGCACGGCGACAGCATGAGCAGATGAACATCCATGTGCTGCGCCAACCGGTCCAAGTATTCGAGATAAAGCGGCGGCATGGTATGCAGACCTACGGCTGAGATCCGTTTGGGCAGAAGATGTGCCAGGTCGTCGCCTGCCGAAAGCCGCCCGGACACCTGGCGAAACAGCTCGCCCCGATGAATCTTGCCGTGTTCGGTGGAGGCCTGGTCGGCCAGCCTTCGCCACAGATCCATCTGCCAGACTTCCGCCGGATGGCTGGAGACCCGCTGCCCCTGCTCCCATTTCACCAGCATCTCGGAGCGCATCAGCTGATATTGGTCGAAGATATTTGCCAGCCGTCGGGCCAGCTGAAAGCGCTTGACCTCAACGGACTCGCCTGTCAGATAAAAGCGCAACGGCCGGTACGCCTCGCCGCCGAGGTCTCGCAGCAGCTCATCGAGCCGCCAGGTGAGAATCTGCCGCTGAAAACCGTCCGGCGAGATGCCGAGCCCGAGCCGAGTCGCGATGAATCCAAGAAAATCAAGGGGCAGGAAAAACTGAAAATTGCAGAAACTGCCGAATGCCTCCGCGAGACTCTGCGCCACCATCCGCTCCATTCCCTGGCTCTGAATGAGAAACAACTCGGCCGCGAAGATATCCTCCTGCCGCTCCTCCCGCAGCAGGCGGGCCAGGTAGTGCAGGAGGTTTTCGGTGCGGTTCGAGACGTGCAGAGAGAGCATGGCGGTATGTGCGTTACGGACGCCGGTTACGGAGCCGGAAAACTATTGCAGCCGTTTCTTCGGTTTACAGGGCGCGTCGGGCCAGTTATTATTTGCTGCCGGTTCCGGTCCCGGCGTACTCGTAGATGGCAAGAAAGAGACCGGACAGGATGCCGACGGCAAAAAACAGCCGCAGCCTCCGATCCCACGGGAGCTTTTCGCCGCTTGCCATATACTGGAGCAAGGCGATGATGACATAGGTGAGTCCGGCGACATAGGGCGCGGTGGTGGCGATCTGCCAGAGAGTCGCCTTGATTGTTTCGGCGTTATCGGCAGCGATCCGCAGATTGAACAGCAGGTAAATGAACCCCGACAGATATAATGAAACTTTCCCTTCTATTTTAGCCATATGAATACACTCGATACTCTTTATTTTCCGGGAACGGATATCCACTCGGTACGCCAGTATCCGCTATTTCTCATGTTTCAGAAGGTTCACCTCATCACGCCGGTGGAGGGCGACCCTGTGGAAGGAGGCAAGGAATCCCCCGATAGTTTCATTAAATCGGGTTTCTGTCAAGTACATACTCCCTGCCCGCTGGGCGCGGACCGCAGCCGTTTCCTGCACCTGGTGGAAGACATTAAAAACCGCAAGGACGACTATGCCGCCCAGCTCAGCTCGCTCACCCTGGCCGCCATGACGCCCAGCGGCACCCCGGCGGAAGACAGCGAGCGGGCCATCGTCAGGTCGCTCTACGGCCAGACGGAACCGGAAGGCAGGAGCCAGGAACGGGAAAAAGCCGATCAGCTCTGGCAGGCGCGGCTGGTACTCGCCATCGGCGAACTCCTCGATCACGAGGAAGAAGAGATCGCCATGCATATGGCCATGCTCGAAGAGGAAGAAAAGGGGCTGTTCCAGGAACTCCAGGGCGAAGACGATTCTGCTGATGAGGACAATCCCTTTGCCGAACTGAGCCTGATGAAGAGCAAACTGCACGGCAGTCACGCGGGCAATATTAAAAAAAGATTCCAGGCCTGGCGGACTCTCTTCTCCGCATCCGCCATGGAGTGCCCCGTTTTACTGACCGGCAGCCCGGACAGCGGCGATCTGCTGCTGGAAATGTACGACAAAAAGATTGGTCAGCCGGCACCGCAGGTGGCCGAACTGCCGCTGCCGGCCTTCGTTGGCTGGAACAGCGCCGAGGCCGGACAGATGGTCCGGGAATTTGCGGAAAAACATCGCGAGTTGCTGGCCCGGCTGGAAGGAGCGCTCGGCTCACTCGCCGCCGGGGCAGAGGTATCGGGCGACAAGGAATGTCAGGGTCTGCAAGAATTGACCGCCCCCTGGGCAAAGGCCCTGGACGGCGATTTTCCTGCCGACCGCTTCGGCAGGATTCCGGTCAAAATCTATCTCCTGCCGAAGCTTTCCTGTTCAGCCATCCTCAGCAAGGTGCAGTCGACTGCTGCAAACGGGTCAGTGAACGGCATACTCGCAGTAGTCGGCTAGGCAGATTTCAGGCAACAATCCCTCACCCTTTGCAGCAGGTGTAGGGATTGATGGTCAATACGGGGCAGTTGGCGGAGCGGACCACCTTGCCGGCGACGCTGCCGAACATGATCTTCTCGAGCCCCTTGTAGCCATGGGTACCCATGATAATAAGGTCGGCCTTCACATCGCCGGCATATTCAACGATCTGTTCCGCCACATCGCCGACAAAGACTTTATAGTTGAGTTCTTTTACCCCGGCCTTTTTACAGTACTCTTCCATCTCGCCGCAAAACGAGGCCATCTTCGCCTCGGCACTGTCGAAGAGTTCGCCTTCAAGGGTCGGCATCGACATTTGGGGAACGAAAAAACCCGAGTAATCCTCGAAATTCTGGACTACGAAAACGAGATACATCGACGCGCCGAATTTTCCGGCAAAATAGGCCGCCGACTCGGCGATCAACCGTGAATTATCCGAAAAATCAACCGGGGTTACCACGCTTTTCACTTCATTGATAATATTCATGGAGCCTCCTCTTTTGCCACCTGAGATTTATAATATCGACAACTTCCTTTTTTCTTACATTTTCTCATACCATCCGCAACGATGCAAGCATTTGCCGGGCTTTCACAAAGCTATTTGACAAATCATCGATTCGCAGTATCCTTGACACCACACACTGTGGCACATGAGTACCAAGCCGCCAACCGCTAAGAGGACGTAACGTGAATAGAATAAAGGCAATTTCGATCAGTGACCGCAAAGGTATCCGTAAGAAAAATATCCCGGCAACACGACTCATTCCCGCCTTCGGCCTGGAACACGACGCCCATGCCGGAAAATGGCACCGCCAGGTAAGCTTCCTCGCCGAGGAAAGCATCGAAACCATGCGGGCCAAAGGCCTCGATGTCGTAGCCGGCAACTTTGCCGAAAACATCACCACCGAAGGCCTTGACCTCACGACCCTTGAAGTCGGCCGGCACATCAGAATCGGCGAGGCGGAGCTGATCATCTCCCAGCTCGGCAAAATCTGCCACACCCGCTGCGCCATCTACCATCAGGCCGGCGACTGCGTCATGCCGAGGGAAGGAATCTTTGCCGTGATTGTCAAAGGCGGCGACATCAAGGTGGGCGACGCCATCGATGTGGGCGACAAGGTCTCGACCTCGGCCGCCATCGTCGGCACCAAAGAGACGGAAGAGGCCCTTGGCGAACAGCTGAAACAACTCACCGAAGAAAAATTCAAACCCGCCTTCATCCGCTTCGACGCCCTCACAACCAAGGAAGGCGGCACTCTCCCCGCGATCCTCGACGACCTGACCGCCACTCAGAAGACCACCGATATCGTCGTCTTCGATCCAACGGGGAGCATGGGCTTGACTCTGGCGGGTTACACAAGACTGGACAACCGGCCAAACACGTACGTGCGGGAAGCCTCGACCATCTATTATTGCCGAACAATGGCCGATCTTGAAGGGATAGAAGCGGGGAAAAATTAGCGGCAACGGGAATCCCGCGACAACATCACACCTGGTTTCGGTGTTTTCAGAAATCCAGAGGACTGCACGCATCCTTCATGGTCACGCTCTTTACGGTATGGGTGCACATGGCTGGGATGAAGATGATAACGCCGCATCTCCCCGGTACCCTCCTCCCTGGTCAACTGCCTTGCCGGAAACAACCACTGCCAGACAAATTCCTTGGCGGTATTCTTGTATTTCAGGGCATTCACCAGCCCCCCAGCATAGCCCTTGGCCAGATCCTGCGGGTTATAGATCCTTTAAAGACGCCTTCGGGAGGGGTGCCGTCCGATCCTTTTATCCTTTGCCGTCGTGAATGGTCACCATACCGGATGAACATGCCCCCTTGTTATGCCTATCAAAATGATTAATCTTTAGAATTGGTTTTTTTTATAAAGCTCTTGTAGCGCAATTCCTCAGTAACACTGCACTCAGTCTCTTTAAATTCTACCTTATCACCATCACTTAGCCTTAGTTGATGGGAATCTCGGTGGAGTATGACTGGATCAAATGACAATTGGTGGCGCACAAGGCTGTTAGTGGCCACCTTGCTGGCGAGCCTCTTCTGGGGGGGATTGGTCCCTCTTTTTCTGGATCTCTTCGGTGTTAAAACCGCAGCAGCATTTCACTCCGAGTCAATATTCCTTCGATTCATTGGCGGCCCCTGGTACAAATCTACAGCTCAGAATGAGATTACAGTAATCCTGATCGATGATAATTATCTGGAACAGATAGGAAGCTCTTGGCCCATGTCCTATGTAGAGCAGGCTCTGTTGCTCAGCGATATACTCGATCTCAAACCACGGGCTGTATTCCTTGATCTGCTGTATAGGCACAGACATAGAGATGATTCCGAAGTTGAGCAGTTGGTTGAAACCATTGAACGGGCAGCTAATAAAACGCCTATTTTCATACCGTATCTCGTCAACGATGTAGAGGGAGACTCTTGTCAGCTTGCCACCCATTCTTTTGAGAAAACCATTCAAGAAGATTCCGTTATCGAGGAGATGCAAAACTCCGGGGCAATTCGGACATACATAGGTTGGAAAGGATGTGACAATCGTTATCCTGCCTTCATTTTAGGAGACAAAGAGTTCAGGACACCGGCATTTGCCCTCTATGAGGATATCTTCACGCATCCAGAGAATGAGAAACGACTCTCAAATGATGCTTTTCGGGATCCGATGATGATTCGCTGGGGGACAGGAGTGAGTTCTGAGCATAAATCAGCCCTCCAGAAGGCGGGTATTGATTGCAAATCACTCGATAGCTGGACGGAAAAAGTGGAGTACTTGTTTTTTTCACAATTGAAGACTGCAATTCAACAAACGTTGACCTCGGCTTCCTCAGAAAGAGGGCAGAGAGAAAGCTGTACATACACAGATACTCTACACGCAACCTGGTTTCGTGGTGTTTCGCCTGAAAATCACGAATATTTGAAGAAAATGATTGAAAACAGAATAGTTCTGGTCGGGACCCAAATCGACGGTATCCATGATACTATTTTGAGTCCGGTAAATGGCAAGCTCCCCGGGGTGTATCTGTTTGCCATGGCTCTGGACAATTATCTCGAGTACGGCCCTGACTATTTTAAGACCATCAAAGCTAAATTTGCACTAGAGCTATTTGTTCTGTGGTTCATTTCTTTTTCTATGGGAGCAATTTTTCATGAAAGAAAAACAAACATATGGTTTGCATTCCTCGTTTGTAAAGTGACTATACCGGTCATCATCAGTCTGGTGGTTGCAATGATCATGGGGAGTTTTAAGTATGCCCCAATGGACTGGATTGGCGTCTCACTCCTTTCATTCTTTGCAAATCCAATCAAAAACAAGGTTTGGCTGAAAAATGAAGGAAAAGGGTATTCATTTGGCGGCGAACCATACATACTGGGGGGAATATGGGAAGACATAACTTCATGGCTATGCTTTTTATTACGGCGTTTATTCTCTTCAGTTCAAATAGTTACGCAGAGAACCAAAAAATTACCGCCGTCTATCAGAAGAATCTCACTATGTATTCGGAAGAGGGACGAAGGGTCGGAGAAGTAAAAGCCGAAGACCTCGTCATGCCCATGGAGGTGTTGGCTACCAATCAAAAAAAGCTGGTAAAAGTAAAAATCAATGGAGAGGAGCGGTGGTTCAGAGCAAGCCAGTTAAAACTTACCCTGTCGGATTCCGGTCTGCCTCCATGCCCGAAAAGAGCGCCAGGTTCAGCCGCCGATATTCAAAAACCGGCTGCAAGCGGAGCGGGACCGGAATGTAAACCATAAGGGGGGTATGATGTCTGGAATTCTCAAGATTACAGCACTTGCCACATGTCTTGTCCTCGCAGGTTGTACCACCTTGCCCCTGCCAAGTAATACATTGTCGACCGACACGATTCTGCTTGATCAAGTGAATGCCATGGCAAAAAACAATCCGGATTGGTTTACCAGCGGAGTGCAGGAACAAGAAAAACTGACACAAAAATACAAAGGCAAACTGAGACCGGAATTAGCCATCTACCTTGAAATGGACATATATATCTATGAGGATGGCAATCTCTCTGCGTACCTACTCGAAATTGTGGACAGACTTTTGCAGGGATGGGAAGGGGTGAAGCCGAAAATCGAGGTGGTCGTCGAGAGTGGAAATTTTTTTTCCGCATTTGTCGATGAACTGCATCTGCTCCATGTGAAAACCGGGCTGCTGCGAAAGATCGAAAACGAAGACCAGCTGGCATCGATTATGGCGCATGAGTTGAGCCATGTCTTGCTGCGGCATAACAGTGAAAAAAGTTTAACGGACAGAACCGAAGAAGCCCTTGATATCGGAGGAGTGCTGATGGCTTCAGGAGGAGAATTCCTGGACTCGATCTCAGGCAGCAATGAATATCGGGAGGCAGGGCAGGAAGGCTTGTTAGGCTTTCAGTCTCTGGGGTTTGTCTGGGCGGACATGCTGGCCCCCAGCTGGTCGCGGGAAAATGAAAAGGAAGCGGATCTCATGGGGCTTGATCTGTTGATCCGTGCCAACTATAACTACGAGGAATTTCCCGGTGTTATTGAGAAGATTGCCGACGCGGAAACCCAACGTTCAGAACGTCTTCAGCAGTTCAACAAGCTGGCTCATACCGTTATTGACAAAAACAGGAAAAAGATAAAGACGTCACTCGGCGTGAAATTGGACAAATATATGCAAGATATGGGAGCGGCATTCGGCAACCTCTTTGTGGAGGAAATATCCTCGCAAGCCGCATCCATGAACAAGAGCCACGATGACAGAGTTGAACGAATCGATGCAATAAAAACATATCTGCAGGAAGCCCATGGCGGAGGCGATCTCCCACCGGAATCGGGCACCGAAAAATTTTCGGAAATAGTGGGCGGCAAGGTCTCTAAGGCCAGACTCAATCAGGATTTGGCTGCCTTGGAAGTCATCGATGCTCTCAAAAACAAAGATATTCAACTTGCAACATCCAAGTTGGCTGAAGTTAAGTATAATTCTCGTGTTTCACCTTTGTCCTGCTGCATGGCAAAATCGTCAATGGATATATCGACCAGAAAGCATGATCCTGCGGTAAAGGTTCTGGACGGGTTGGCAGGGAAGAATACGTCCCCGGTGGAAGCTTATTTGAAACTTGCGGAACTATATAGCAAGAAGAGCAATTATACTCAGGCGGAAGCTAGCCTCAAGCTGGGGATTGAAACAATAGGCAGAGATTACAAATTCTTGCCTATGCTGATTCAGATCAATAAAAGCTCCGGAAATATCTCAGCCGCTGAAGAGTACACCTTACGATGCAAACATTATGACAATGACCTCATGCTTACCATGGAACAGTTGGGATCAGCGGGGAAAAGTGAAAAAAACAGCTACTATCAAAAATGTGCAGCTGTTTTGGGTTACGATGTTCTCGCGAAGCGTGAGAAAAAAGCCGGAGCTTCCAAGCCAACCGGTTTCGGAAAAGCCCTGCACAGGATTCTGCCATTCCCTCAATGAAACTCATTTTCAGCGCCGGGGCAGATGAATATTAAAAAGAGCTCCTTTCCCCTCCTCGTTGGCAAACGTTATCGTGCCACCAAGATTTTTCATAGTGCCATACACCACCGACAGGCCGAGGCCCGCTCCTTCGACCATCGGGTCCAGGGGTCGAATCTTTATTTTTGACAACATATCATCATAATCGGAAACACAACACCTATCATTCTTCCAGCTCTCACCTCATATGATTTGTTGTTTACATCGTATATCCAAGGTGTTAAAGACTACGTCGAAGATCGGGCAGTTAATCCAAAAATATCATCGACAGGAAAGAGAAGATGAAAAAGACAATTTTCGTTCTGATCAGTTTCATTGTTCTTTGCCAAACCATGTGCTTTGCCGCCCCGCAGTCTGATAAAGCCGGCTGCAAAGACCACCCGCTCTTTCCGACGCGGATGCCCGACTACAAAATCGAGAGCTGCAAAGTCGAGGACTTCGGGGCCTATGAATTTCTGGCAACAAAGGGTCAGAAAAACAGGATGGAAGGTAAATTCACATTTATCACGTACAGTTATACTGGAAAGCGAGAAAGCGAACCGAGTGGCCTTGCCGTTGTCCGCAATTACCAGAATGCCATCCAAAAGATAGGGGGCACAATCGTGCAGATCGATCCGGAGAGGTGGGTAAACGGTTCGATACAGAAGGACGGCCAGGAAACATGGTTTGAGGCCTATAAGGGAAATGGCAAGATCTGGCTCAGGATCGTCGAAAAGCAGGCGATGGCGCAGGCTATCGTGGCGGACGCAACGGTTTTCAAGAACGAGATCAGGGACATGGGCCACACTGCGGTGTACGGCATCTATTTTGACACGGCGAAATCGACCATCAAGCCTGAGTCGGCGCAGGCCATCGGCGAGATCGCCAAACTCCTCAAGGCCGATCCGGGTCTCAAGATATTTGTTGTCGGACATACCGACAATGAAGGTGGAATCGAGAGCAACATCAAGCTCTCGCAGGAACGGGGCGAGGCTGTTCTCCAAGCGCTTGTCCGCGAGCACAATATTGCTGCCGCCCGGCTGAAATCGTTTGGTTGCGGTCTGTTCTCACCCGTTGCCTCAAACGATACCGAAGATGGCCGTGCCAAAAACCGCCGGGTCGAACTCGTCAAGCAGTAAGCTCGGGAAAAAATCAGTGGCAGAGGTGGGCAAACCACCGGGAACGGTTATCGAGGCGACGTCGAAATAACGATATCGCCGTACCAGGCGACGGCGCTTGCGCCGGTATTATCGGTATCGGTCATCATGGCAACGGCGCCGGCCTTTGGCGGGTCCTCTCCGAAAAGCTGTTTGTAGTCCGCCAAAATATCTCGCTCCTCCTGCAGCCACCGGCCAGCAAGGGAAGAGCCTGACTCGACGGCCACCATCATGGCGTTGGCAGTAAATGCATTGGGGATGGTTTCGCCCTTGGGCAGCTTATTTGCCCAAATGTAATTGATGGCCTTGGTCTGCCAGAAAAAGAGGCCGGGAAAGACGACATAGAGACGGGCGGCATAATCATCCCCGGTTTTGGTTTTCTCATCCCCACCCTTGACGGTATCCGCTATCTTCCACGACCAGCGCAGATAGCGATACTTCGCCGGATCGAACTCGATCTGTTTCACCATGCCGGATGCCGCGGCATTGCTTGTTGCCTGTACCACTACCCTGCCGTCTTCCTGCAGCAATCGATACTCGGTCTGGCCTTTAAAGCTCTTAGGTGTCCACCCGTTCAAGCCTTCAAGTTCAAAGCGACTTACCGCCAGCTCTTCCGCGTGGCCGACCGCGGCCTTCGAAAAGATAAGACAGGCCTGCACGAGACCGGCACATATTGCTCTCATCACCAAATCTCTGCTTTTTCTCATCGATTGCTCTCGGTTGTTGTTTGCAAAAATGAAAAGCTCGCCTGAATCGTTTCTCGCCTATTAGATGACAATTGCGAAAATTTCCATCGTTAACGAGAATCAGGCCTTGCCGAGCAATTCCCCGATTTCGCCAAGATGCAGTTTGAGATGGCGAGGATAGTCGACAATCATTTCGAGCAAGCTGATATGCTCCCCCAAAGCGGAAATCCAGATATTGCCCAGGGCATTTTCCGAGATACAGCCTATGACATGCACCAGATGCAGATTACTGTATTTCCAAAGTTTTACAAGAAGAGACCAGTCTTCCTCCCGGTAGTTCTGCACGGCAATCCAGGTGTCGTTGGCCCCGAGATTGGCATAATCCGGAAATTGCAGGGGAGACGGTTGATACTGGAGATGTACCGTTCGGTGCAGGTTGTTAGAGGCGGAATCGATCAAATGGCCGAGAATCTGCTTTATCGTCCTGTTTTGCCTGTTTTTGCGGCCGTTGAGAATATCCTCATCGATAGCGGACAGCCTTGATTCCCATTCCGTCACCAATGACCGTATGGCATTACCTGCCTGCTCAAGCTCCTTCATGACCCTCCTCCCCTTTTCTTGATGTGTTGTTGGTCTTCGACTTCGTTTCGGGTACTATACGCCTTTTGGGAGTCGGAAGAAATTCAAAGGCTTGCAAGGGAGGCTTCACAAAAGGTGAAGGCATCGGCTATGGAACTCTATCAACTGGAAAGCTTTCTGGCGGTGGTCAAGACAGGCTCCCTGTCGAAAGCGGCCGTTCTGCGCAATATCTCGCTCCCGGGGATCAGCAAACACATCAAGCTACTCGAAGAAGACCTGGGCTTCTCACTTTTTGCGAGAAATGCCAAGGGGATGGACCTTTCCGAAAACGGCAGGCTGGTTCTCAGGCATGCGGAAGAGATTCACCGCAACGTCGATTGTCTTTACGCTCTCGTGAGACAGACGCCGCCGATCAGGATCGGCCTCAATATCTCTCCCGATTTCATCGAGCTGTTCCGCCTCAAGAGTCTTCTGGACGAACGCCACCCAAAGAACAAGACTGTACTGATCAACCACAATTCCTCGATTTTACTTGGCCGGCTGGCCAGTGGGGAACTCGATCTCTGTCTGGCATTCGGCGAAGTGCCGGAGCGCTTCCGAAAGCTCTTTGTCCGCAATGTCCGGATGTCTCTGATGATTCCGACGTCACTGGACGATGGGGAAAACCTCAACCGGAAGTGCTGGATAATCAACACCGCCGACTGCCCGTTCAAGCCACCGCTGGAAGAGTTCTGGAGAGTTCAGGGCATCATACCCCGGTCGACTTTTCTCGCGCAGGACTTGTCGCGAAAAGAGATGATCGCCCAAGGACTGGGCATTGGCTTTCTCGAGCCGCAGGATTGTCTTTCCCTGACAAAAGCCGGCCTGGCCAGGCAGCACAGCGAGCATTTCCTGGAGGTCGGCCTGTGGGTGGTCTTTCAGGACGGCGACTTTGGCCCGACGGCCGAATTCATCCAGCAATATGTCCGGCTGAAGTACGACAGCTTAGGCTGAATCGTACACTTGCAGGTAGCTTCTCGTATCGAACCGGAGCAACCCATGCATCCGGTTCGATCATCCTGATATTGATTTACTTCTTTTGTTTCGGCAGGAAACGTTCCTGCAGTCCAAAGGGATCCTTGATCTCCTGCTCGGGCCGGCCGACAAGTTTCTTCTCGCCGCGCTGCTCCACGTATTTGGCGAGCTCCAGATCGATATCCATTGGTACCGTCACGTCCGCCTGGACCAGCAGCTGGCGCAGCAGGCCCTCGGCTTTGCCGGCGAAGGCCACGGCATCACCCAGCACCCGCATCGCTTCCGGCGGATTATGGAAGCCCACGGAATTTTCAGCGCCGATGAACAGTTGGCGGTAGAAGGCCTCCAGGTAGAAATCCTTGGCCTGTTCGTAAAATTCCTTATCGAGTACTGTACCCTTGGCCTGGGCGTTGTGGGCGGTCTCGAAAAGCTTGGCCACCGTGGCCGTGGCGTAACCAGCCCGGAGCATGAGAGAGACAGTGTGGTCCTGAATAGAGATAACGCGCTGCTTAAGAAACTCGGTATCCTCGTCGTGGCACTGGCTACAGGCTTGAAGGTCGGCCTTCAGCGGGCTCATCACCCGATGATCCGAAACCGTCTGTCCGTCCACCTTGGTAGCAGGCATATGGCAGTCGGCACAGGCGGCCCCTGCCTGCCAATGGGTGCTCTGGTTGGAATAGAGTTCGAACTCGGGATGACGCATGAAGGCCATTTTGAAACCCGTGACCGACTGCTTCCATTCTCCCACCTCGGGATCGTTGCGGATTTGCTGAATAATAT
>Ga0209317_1000954_pt1 | contig 28924 bp, 24 predicted proteins | sample RifGroB2_FD_183994 | JGI IMG/M metagenome (GOLD analysis project Ga0209317, IMG submission 183994) | Soil microbial communities from Rifle, Colorado, USA - Groundwater B2 (SPAdes) (version 2) | ecosystem: Environmental > Terrestrial > Soil > Unclassified | place: Rifle, Colorado | collected...
GAGGAGGATCTTCGAACCGGCCACGCCGGGAGTCCATCACCCGGCGGACACCGGAGTTAGGCTAAAGTCAAACCACCGCAATCTCCTCCCAACGTCCCCGGGCGCGCAGGCCCGGAGGGGGAGCGGATTTCTATTTGCTACTTCTTGAGGACCTCTTCGGCTACTGCGCGCCCCAGAGCCTCGCACTCCGCCAGGATCTCGGGTTTCGGCATGAAAGGGGAACGGACGAAGGGGACCGGAAGCTTGAAGTTCATGCTTTTCAGCCTCTCCTCCAGCATGCGGCACGCCTCGCCGCTCCAGCCGTAGCTGCCGAAGATCCCGCCGATGTTCCCTTTGAGGCTCACCGTGGAGAGATAGGCGAGTACATCCCACATCGGCTTCGGGATGTCCCGGTTGATGGTCGGGGTGCCGAAGATGAGGGCATCGCACTCCTCCATCAGGTCGCGGATATCGGCAACCGAGGCGTGGTTTATGTGGCAGAGCGTGACGTGCACGCCGTTCAGGCCGGCGCCCCTGGCTACCGCCTCCGCCATCTGCTCGGTGTTGCCGTGCGGGGAGATGTAAAAGATCGCCACGCGCCGGCCGGCCGCCTTGGGCATGGACCATTTGCGGTACAGATCGACCGGCTTGCGCGGCTCGCTGCGGTAGAGCGGGCCGTGGCTCGGGCAGAGCATCTTCAAATCGATGTCGTCCAGTTTTGCCACGGCTTGCAGGATGCGGTCCTTGAACGGGCGCATGATGCAGTCGAAGTAAAAACGGGTTTCCCCGGAGAAGTCAGGCATCTCGTCGGCGAAGATCCCCTCGCCCGAGTAATGGGAGCCGAAGGCGTCGCAAGGAAAGAGGACGCCGTCTTCCTCAAGGAGCGTGAACATGGTGTCGGGCCAGTGCAGAAAGGGGGCGGCTATGAAGCGGAGGGTGCGTCCTCCGAGATCGAGCGTCTCGCCGTCCTTGACTATGCGCGATTCGAACGGGGTGTGGATCTGGTTTCCCAGGAAGGTGCGGGCCGCCTGGCTGGAAATGACCACGGCCTTGGGGCAGTGCTTCAGCATGAAGGAGAGGGAGCCGGAATGATCCGGTTCCGAGTGGTTCACGATGATGTAATCAACCTCGGCGGGATCCTGAATGGCGCGTATCTTCTCCAGGAACTCGTCGCAGCGCTTCGCCTTGACGGTGTCGATGATGGCGGTGTGGGTCTTTCCCTGCACCAGATAGGAATTGTAGGTGGTGCCATGCTCGGTGGGGAAGAGATCGTCGAAGACGGCGAGGCTGGGATCCTTTACCCCGATCCAGTAGAGACCCTTTCCTAATTCAACAGCTCCAGACATCTGCCACCCCCTATCGGTATCCTTCTCTTGCAGCCGCGAAACCCGCCGCCGGCCGCTCTCAGTTGACAAGCGGCCCCCGCGGCGAAGATCCGCGGGGGCCATATTTGTTCCGTAAGATATCAAAACCACCTGATGAAAGCAAGGAAAAGGGCTATTTCGCCGCGCCCCTGCCGCGACGGTACTCGACCACTACCTGCTGGTCGCGCCTGGCGGGCGCCGCACCCTGGCCGGGACGACCCTTGGGGCCGAATGCCTTCTTGCGCGGGTCCGAGGAGGGGCGACCCTTCCTGGCGCCCGGTGCGCCGCCGCCTGCCCTTCTCAGGGGACGGGTGGGCTCAAGCCCTGCGATGATGTGCTGCGGCAGGGTCTTGCCGGTGAAGCGTTCGATCCGGTCCAGATAGGCGACCTCGCTGCCGGAGCAAAACGAGATGGCGATGCCGGTGGCACCGGCGCGGCCGGTCCTGCCGATCCGGTGCACGTAGTCCTCGGCGAACTTGGGGAGGTCGAAGTTGATGACGTGGCTGATACCGGTCACGTCCAGCCCGCGGGCGGCCACGTCGGTCGCAACCAGGAGCCGTACCTTGCCGCGGCGCATGTTGACGATGGTCTTGTTGCGCGCGCCCTGGGACATGTCTCCGTGCAGGGCCGCAGCTGCGTGCCCTTGCGAGAACAGTTCCGAGGCGAGCATGTCGGCGTCCCTCTTGGTCGCGGAGAAGATGATCGCCTTGGTGACGCTGGCGTCGGCAATCAGGTGCTGCAGCAGACGGTTCTTGTGGCGCATGTCGTCGGTTACGTGCAGGCGCTGCTCGATCTGAAGCTCGGCGACCTCCTTCCCTTCCACGGCGATGCGGACCGGGTCCTTCAGGAGGCGCTTGGCGAGTTTCGCCATGGCGTCGTCCATGGTGGCGGTGAAAAGCAGCGTCTGGCGCTCTTCCGGCGCCGCGGCCGCGATGCGATCCACATCTTCGGAGAAACCCATGTCCAGCATGCGGTCGGCCTCGTCCAGGATCAAAAGCTCCAGCCGGGAGAAGTTGATGCTGCGACGGTCCAGGTGATCGATGAGGCGCCCGGGGGTTGCCACGATGATGTCGACCGGCTGGCTCAAAAGCGCCATCTGCTCGCGGTACGGCATGCCGCCCAGAATGACGCCGCAGCGCACCCTCATGAACTTGCCGTAGCTCCTTACCGCGTCAACCACCTGGTTGGCCAGTTCGCGCGTCGGAGTAAGCACCAGGATGCGGGGCCCCTTCCCCTTCAGGGTCGAGGGGGTGAGCAGACGCTCCAGGGCGGGGAGCACGAAGGAAGCGGTCTTGCCGGTTCCGGTCTGGGCGCTGCCGATCAGGTCGCGGCCGGAGAGCGCCAGCGGTATCGACTGGGCCTGGATCGGGGTCGGCTCGGTGTAGCCGCAGGCGGCGATTGCTTTGAGGATCGGTTCGGAGAGGTTCAGTGTTTCAAAAGACATGGTGATTCCTTATGCTCCCTCTTGGCGAAAAACGTCACCGCGCCGTTACCCGAAGATCCCCAAGGGGCGGGCGCGCAACTGCTTTTAAATAAAAGGGGTCGTGAAGTGTGTGGGCGTGAAAAACCGCTGCGGCAACATTTACCGCATGCATATTTATTCGGAACAGCAACACGCCTAATGACCGGCAAACCATGCATCGTCGCCAACCATTAGCTGCTGCCGCATTTCTCGTGGGGATAAGCCTGAATGCGAGGGGTTGGATCGATGGGAAGGGAAACCTTCTCCCAGATGGAACTGATGTCAGTCAGACGAACATATTTACTACAGACGACCGGACAAAGCAAGCTTTTCTTTGCGGCATCCCCCTTGGCGAAAAAGAAAACCCCGCACTGGTGCGGGGTTTTCTATCGTGCCGGGATGGTGCAACAGTCGTGGAGGGGCACGTCGGCCGCGAATCCTGAGCTACTTCTTCTTGTTGGCGATGGCATCTTTCAGTGCCTTGCCGGGACGAAACTTGGGCACCTTCGCTTCGGCGATATTGATCTCCTTACCGGTCTGCGGGTTCCTACCGGTACGCGCCTGACGGCTCGCCACCTCAAAGCTGCCGAAGCCGACCAGAGTAACCCTGTCTCCCTTCTTCAGCGCGCCGCTCACGCTGGAGATGAATGCACCGACGGCCTTCTCGGCCGCGCCCTTGGGAATATTTGCGGACTTCGCCACAGCTTCGACAAGTTCTGCTTTAGTCATGTTAAACCCTCCTTGGCTGGATTAAATTAAGGCCACTATAATCATATATTCGCAGTTTGCAAGGGTTTTCTTGGCGGCTTGGGCATTTTCTCCAGGACAGGAGCGGTTCTAGCTCTTGTTTCCCTCGCGAACCCGCGCCTGGCGAGGCTCTATGGACTCGGAGTGCGAGTCGTGGGCACCGGGAACCACTCTTCTACAAACCCTTTAAGACCGGGGGTTTGCGGCGCTTCCGGTTCGGCGGAGGGCTCCTCGCCGTAGCTGGTCGGTTCGGTGCCGCTAATGAAGCACTCCTGTATCGCGCCTGGAGTTCCCTCCCGGGCCAGAAGCCCGGTGCGCGGGTCGATGAGCACGAAGGTGACGTTGCCCGGGGCCGGAAACTCCCTCACGGGGAGGCCCGCCATGGCCCGCTGCATGAACTCGGTCCAGATCGGCGCTGCAGCCTGTCCGCCCGACCCCCCGGCGCCCAGGCTGCGCTCCTGGTCGTAACCTACCCACACCCCAGCCACGAGCTGCGGCACGTATCCTACGAACCATGCGTCCTTCATGCCGTTGGTGGTGCCGGTTTTCCCGGCCACCGGGCGTCCCAGGGCGCGGGCTCTCCCCCCCGTGCCGCTCGACACCACGCTCTGCATCAGGTTGGTCATGATAAAGGCTGTCTCGCGCGGTATCACCGGGACAGCGCCTCCGCCATACTCGCCCATATACACCGGCAACTCCGGCTGAACCGGCCGGGCGTATCCGCCCTCTTCTCCCGCTTCCATGCCCTCAGATTCTCCCGCAACATCCGGACCCTGCGCTATCGCGGCGGTGGAGATGTTGCCGAGGACGGGGATCTTCGGTTCCTCGACCTCCTCCAGCACATTTCCTTCCCGGTCCAGCACCCTGGTGACGAAATAGGGGGTGGTACGATAGCCGCCGGAAGCGAACACGGCATAGGCGCTGGTGAGTTCCATCGGGGTGACGCTGGAAGAGCCCAGGGCCAGGGTAAGGTTGTGCTCCAGGGGGGAAGCGAAGCCGAGCCTCTTGGCGTAATCGATGGCGGCGGAGACCCCTATCTGTTCCAGGATCTTCACGCTGACCACGTTTATGGAGTCGGTGAGCGCCGCACGCATGGTGACCGGTCCGCGATAGACGTTGTCGTAGTTCTTGGGCTTCCAGGACTTCTCCTTGCCACTTTCGTACTCCACCTGGGAGTCATCGATGACATCAGCCGTCGTCATGCCGTTGTCGAGTGCGGCCGCATAGATGACCGGCTTGAAGGCGGAGCCGGGATTCCTTCTCGCCTGCATCGCCCGGTTGAACTGGCTCTTCTTGAAATCGTAGCCACCGACCATGGCGCGCACCCCGCCCGTCATCGGATCTATAGCGATAAGCGCCGCCTGCGCCTCCGGCACCTGGTCCAGGGCGAAGACGGCGCCGGCACGATTCACGTCCGGCGTCTTCACCTGGAGCTCCAGCACGGCACCCAGGGCAATGGCCCGCTTCGCGCTCGGCTTGCCGTAGCCGTTTTTAAGTTCCACTTTGCCGGCCCACTCCATCTGTTTTCTGGGGAGGGTACCGGTACGGTCGCCGACCCGCACCGTGATCTCGTGCGTCGCTGGATTCAGCGCGGTCACGACCCCCTGGTAGATTGCCCCCTGCTTCAGGGAAAGCTCGTCTATGCCGTCCTCCACCTTCCTGCAGAAAGGTTCCACCTCATGCTCCTGGAGGTATCTGGCCGCGCCGCGAAAACCCTGCCTTTTGTCCACCGACTTCAACCCGTTTACCACGGAGTCATAGGCGCCCCTTTGCATCTCCGCGTTCATGGTGGTGTAAATCCTGAGGCCGTCCTTGTAGAGCCGCTCCTCGCCGTACTTCTCCTCCAACTGTATCCTGACCGTCTCCAGGAAATAAGCGGACTGGTCCGCGTTGACCTTCTTCAGCGGCTGGATGATGATAGGGGTAGCCTTGGCGTGGTCGGCCTCGACCCGGGTGATATATCCCTCCTTCACCATCCTCTCCAACACGTACCCCTGACGCTCCTTGGCCCGGTCCATGTGCTTGATCGGAGAGTAGCTGTTGGGCGCCTTCGGGAGACCAGCCAGCATCGCCATCTCCGCCAGGTTCAGTTTGTCCACCTCCTTGCCGAAGTAGGTCTCCGAGGCAAGCTGCACGCCGTAGGCTCCGGCGCCCATGTAGATCTGATTCAGGTAGATATACAGGATCTCGTCCTTGGAAAGACGCTCTTCCATCCTCTTGGCGAGAATCGCCTCCTTGATTTTCCGGGAATACTTCTTCTCCGGGGTAAGAAGCATCGATTTGGCCACCTGCTGCGTGATGGTCGAGGCCCCCTCCTTCTTGCGCATGGAGGCTATATTCTTGAACGCCGCCCGTACGATGCCGAGGTAGTCGATCCCCTTGTGCTGGTAGAAGTTGGAATCCTCAGCCGAAACAAAGGCCTGAATCAGCCGTTTGGGAATCTTGTCCACCGCGACTACGGTGCGCCGCTCCAGATAAAACTCGCCGACCAGGGTGCCGTCCACGTCGAACACCTGGGAGAGGATCGGGGGGCGGTAATCGGCAAGACGGTCCACCTTGGGAAGGGCGCCCAGCAGGTAAAAGAAATAGCCCATGAACGCAAGCAGCAGGACGGTCGTGCACCCGGCAAGAGCACCCAAAAAGAGCTTCAGCCCTGAACGCGTTTTCAACTTGCGGGGCCGCGCCTTGTAAGTCTCCATATTTTGCGATTCTCCGATGATCGATGCGCCCGCACAGAGGTAGACCCTGTCCCCCAAAACGGCGAGCGGGGCGCCTGCAGCCCCTTTTGCTCCTAAGCCAAGAGAGGTGGAACCTGTTGGAACTTGCGGGTGCATCAGTTTTTTTAGCGCAAAAACCGTTACCGGAGCGCCAAGGCGAAGATTATCCTAGAACGCACGACGAATTCAAGGTTAATGTGCATTACGGCGCCTGACAGGGGCGGGGGGCGCCTCAGGTTAAGGGGAGCCAACCGGCTTCCTGCCCCCCTCAAGGTGTTGCCGCCTCATAGTGTATACATATTTCTATATACCGGGGAAACGTGTTATTATCCCGCCCACACAAACCACCCGCAGCCGGAGCGAAAATCAACATGCGTCCATACCTGGAAAAACTTGCGACAAACCTGGTCAGGGGGGCCTTCATGGAGCTCTACCTGACGCCCAAGCCGGGTCTCGTCGATCTCTCGGACAGCGGGTCGCACCCTGATCTCTCCGTCTCCAGGATGGAGGCGTCGCTGAAGATCGTCTCCCTTTACCTGCTCGATCTAAGCGAGGCGGTTTGCAGCGGCGACGACTTCGCGGCACAGGTGCGGCTGGGCACTGCCGCCGAAAGGGCGGTGCAACGGGCGGTCGGCACCACCTGCCACAAGGGGTATATCTTTTTGAGCGGCCTGCTCATTTCCGCCAGCGCCACCGCCCCGCAACGCGACGAGACCTCCCTGCGCGCCTCCATCGCCGCTCTGGCCGCGCTCTTCTTCGCGCAAGGCGAACCGGGCGCACGGGTGCGCAACCGCTTCCAGGGTGGCGGCATCCGGGAAGAGGCGCTAGCCGGGCTCCCGAGCCTGTTCGATGAAGCTCTTCCCGTCTTTCGGCACGAGATGGCAAGTGGAGGAAACCGAGGCAGCGCTATTTTCGCCATGATGGGGCGCCTGATGCAGACGGTCGAGGACACCACCACGCTGCGCGAGGCGGGCAGGAGCGGACTCAGAACGATAAGAGAGGACGGCAGAAATCTTGAGCGGCTGGTAGCCGACAGGGACGATTTCATAGGTTTTCTTGCCGAACGCAACGCCCACTACGCAAACGCGAACCTCACCATGGGGGGAGTGGCCGGCCTGCTCGCATTAGCCCTCGCCTGGCTAAGCCACACCGGAGAACTCGAAGCTGCCTAACACAGGTTTAGGACAGCCGACGCCGCAGCACCTTCCGATCCCGCTAATCCCGCCACCAAACCGCCCCTCCATACCTTGCAGCGAAACCAAATCCCCGGCTATTTCCGTTTACTTGGCCCGGTCTGCATGCTAAAATCACGCGTCCTGTCCAACATTGGAAACATCTTTCCCGAAAAAGGGTATCTGCATGTCATTTGACGGTGATTTAGAGCACCTGCCAATCGTGGATGTCATCCAGTTGCTGCATGCAACCGGCAAATCCGGAACCTTGACCCTGAAAAGCGCCAAGGGCGAGAGCCAACTGGTTTTCAGCGGCGGCTTCATCGTCAGCGCGAACCATGTCGACAACAGCGTGCGCATCGGCCAGATTCTGCTCGACATGGGCCTGATCGCCCAGGAAGAACTGGATAGCGCCCTGCAGGAGCAGCAAAGAGCAGGCGCCCAGAGGAAGCCGATCATCCAGACCATGATAGAGGGGGGGAAGGTTCAGACCGAGGCTGCCTACAAGGGGCTTGAGGTATTGATCGAGATGACCATCGTCGAGATCCTCACCTGGACCAAAGGGACCTTCTCCCTGGACGTCGACAAGTCCGTCGTCTCCGATGAATACCGCTATTTCCCCGAGAAGGTCAAACGCGAAATCCACCTCAACACCCAGAGCCTCCTCATGGACGCCTTGCGCATCTACGACGAGCGCAAGCGGGACGGCACCCTCACCCCGGAGGCGATGTTCGGCACCAAAAGCAAGGTCTTGCCTGTGGCTGATGCCGGTCCCGAGGAGATCTCCGCTGCAGATCTCGGCCTTGAGGAGCTTGAGGGGCTGGAAAGGCGGATCCCTCAATATTTCGCAGCACTGGCCGAAAAGGTCCAGGACACCCCGGCGGCAAGACTGCAGACGGAGCTTGCCGGCATACCGGCAGAGGAGCAACAACGGCTGTTTCGCTTTTTGGACGGCATGACCCCCTCGGAGCCGCAACCTGAGCAAACCGTGGGGGTAGTCCTCCTTGCTCGCAGCAAACTGCTGCGCGAATGCGTTGCCGCCGTTTGCGGCGCGCGCTTTCTCTGCGCCACCGACGATGCCGCCCAGCTCGATGCCGTCATCGACCAGGCACTTTCCAGGGAGCGCATTCCGCTGCTGCTACTCGATGCGGGGGAACCCGGCGTCAGGGGGAGCAGTTGGGACATCCTGCCCCTGCTGCAACAGAAAAGGGAGCGCTACCCTGACCTCCCCATCATCCTGCTTGCCTGCCCTGGCGATTATCAGATCATAGCGCGTGCGCTCGAGACCGGAATCAGCGCATTTCTTCCCAGGGCAAGCCGCATGGATCGCCCCGACAGTTTCATCGCCGATACCATCGACTGCACCAAGGCGCTAGGCAGCTACCTGAAACGGAGCCGCATCGACCCGGGGCAGGAACTGTTACAACGCTTTCGGCACCAGTTCCTCTCGCTTTCCGAGCAGCGCGAGCCATCCGAGATCACCTTCCTGCTGCTGCAGTCGGCCTGTGCCTTCTTCCAGAGGGGGGTTACCCTGGTTGTGGTGCGCTCGGAACTGATCGCGGAGCGGGCCATCGGCATCAACGACACCGGCGCCACCTCCTCGGTGAAGCTGCGCGTCCCGACCTCGGAGCCGTCGCTATTTCAAAAGGCGCTGCAAGGGGAGATCTACTACGGAGCTGCGGATACGGTGCTGCAGGGCACCGTGCTCGCAGCGATAGGAGCGCCGGCGGGGGGCAAGATACTCCTGCTCCCGGTGAAGAGCTTTGGCAGGGTGATCGCCATCATCTACGCGGACTTCGGCGCACGCACCGGGGGAGATCCGCAGTTGCAACTGCTGGAGATCCTCGCAATGCACGCCGGTCTGATCATCGACAACGCGCTGTACCGCAAAAGGTGCGCGCAGAAATAACCGTGAAAGCAGATCAAAAAAGCAGATCAAGATTGAGATCAAGATAACTGAGCAAGATCAAGATTGAGATTTGCGATCATCCACTTGAGATATCAAGAAGAGAGAGGCTGCCATGGATGCGAAGATTTTTGTCCAGATTCTGGAAATCGCCTTCAACAAGAAGGTTTCCGACGTGCACTTCGAAACGGATAACCCCCCTTTCTTTCGCGGCAAGGGACAGATCATCCGCTCCAAGCTCCCCAACCTGACCTCAGAGGATACCGAGTTCATCACCTCCCAGATCATGGAGCACAACAACCGCCACTGGGAAAGCGGCCAGAAGGAGTTCGACACCTCCTTCTCGCTTCCAAGCGGGGCACGCTTCAGGGTCAGCATCTTCCGCCAGCGCGGCAGCTTCGGCATCATCATGCGCGTGATACCGGCCCATATCGGGACCTTCGAGGAACTCCGTCTCCCGCCGGTACTGGCGGAGATCGTCAAGGCGCCAAACGGCTTGATCCTGGTCACAGGCCCCACCGGGAACGGGAAATCGACCACGCTCGCCTCGATGCTGCGCTACATCAACCAGAACTTCAGTTACAACTGCATCACCATCGAAGATCCCATCGAGTTCCTGTTCAAGTCGGAGAAAAGCTGCATCATCCAGCGCGAGGTCGGCATAGACACGGACAGCTTCAGCTCCGCCCTGAAGGCTGCGCTGCGCATGGATCCGGATCTGATCATGGTGGGCGAGATGCGAGACACGGCAACCATCGACGCCTGCCTCATGGCGGCGGAGACCGGACACCTGGTGCTCTCCACCCTGCACACCCAGGGGGCCGTTTCCACCATAAACCGGATCGTCGGGCATTTCCCCCCGGAGGCCCAGGAGATCGTGCGGCAGCGGCTAGCCGACATCCTGGTCGCCACCATATCGATACGGCTGGTCATGAACAAGGCGGGGGAGACCATCCTCCCCGCCCTGGAGATCATGCGCGCCACCACTACCATCCAGAGCTGCATCAGGGAGGGCCGGCTTGACGAAATCGAGCAGCACATGGAGAACGGGCGCAGCCAGTACCAGATGCAAACGCTGGATCAGCATCTGATCCAGTTGCACGAGCAGGAGCAGATCACCATGGAGGATGCCAAACGCCTCTCCCATTCCATGGATCTGGAGCGCAAGCTGATGTTCACCAACTAGCCGACATCGGAATCCCCTCCTGCAGGAAGCCGCCCGCCCCGCCGTTGGCGGTCCCGTGTCGAAAAGCAATCTGTCGCCGGTCACTGCCGGCTCAGCGCAGGTGGCGCCAAGGGGGCGAAAAGTTACTCGCCCCCAGGCGCTCGAATATCATCTACTTACCTTGAAATCCTCTCCCGCGCCGCACGGCTAGGTGTCGCTGAAGTTATCATAGGCCGGGTCCGCTGTTTCCCGCCAGGCTTCAAAGAAGACCATGATGATCGCCAAAATCACCGGACCCGCCACCACGCCGGACAAGCCGAACGCCAAGATCCCGCCAAACACGCCGAAGATAATGACCAGGAAAGGGAGCCTCGCCCTGCCGCTGATGAACAATGGCCGGATGACGTTGTCTATGGTGCCGACCACCAGCGTCCCCCAGGCTATCAAGAGCACACCGTGCAGCATCTGGTCCTGCGTCAGGAGATAGACGGCACCCGGAACCCAGACCAGGGCCGTGCCTACAAACGGAATTGGCGCACAGACTGCCATCAGGACACCGAACAACACCGGCGAGGGGAGTCCGGTCACCCAGAATCCCAGGCCGCCGAGCGTCCCCTGCACCATGCATGTCAGGATGATCCCGTACATCACCGCACCAAGCACCCTGACCAGGGTTGCGCTCATCGTTGCCTTCAGCTCCGCTCTAATGGGAACAACCAGCCAAAAGCGCTTCAGAAAATGCATGCCGTCTTTATATATGAAGAAGAGGGTGATCAGCATCAGGCCCAGCTTGAACAGGAATCCCAGGGAGTTTTTAACGATGCCGGTGGAATAGTTGAGTATGGAGGCGATCCCTTGCTTAATGGCGGGAAGGATCATTTCGGTCAGTTCCAGATGGAGCGGGCCCGTCAGCGGCGCCACCATTTCCAACCAGCGGGCCACCGCCGGATGGCTCATTATGTCTCCAAGTTCAAGGACGGATGCTCCGCCGGACGCGCGCTCCAGGTACTGGTAGGCATTGGCTGCCTCCCGCGACAGAGAAAAAATCAAACCCATCAAAGGAATAATCAGCGCCAGGACAACGGCTGCCGTCATCAGCGCTGCAGCCAAAAACTCTCGCCCATGGCAGCGCTCTAGGATCTTCTCGTAGAGCGGAAAAGTGATGACGCCTATCGCCCCTGCCCATACCAGCAGAGAGAGGAACGGGGAGAGAATGGAAAAGAGCAGGTACATGAACAGCATGGTCACGCTGTATGCCATCAGTGTCTTGAACAAGGAACGGTCCATGTTCACGGAAAACCTCCCAGATGTGACGATTGAGTGTGGCAATGGGCTGATTGCCTTCCGGATCCGAGGCGTGCCGACTCGCTGATCGTTTAATTATTCAGTCTCTGCTACGCAAAAGCCCCCAGCATCTCCTCAACCTCCTGGCGTAGCGCGCCTATCTCCTCCCGCAGCGCGCCCATATCCATCTCCAGGTCCGCCAGCCGTGGATTGGCGGAGACCCGGGGCTGAGCAGAACCTGCGCCCGTTGCTGCGGCAGTGCGCCGGGGCGAGGGTTCTGCGTCTTCCGGCTCCTCCGGCAACTCCGGCATGCCGGCAAAGAGCTGGGCGTACCGCTGCTCCTTGCGCCCCGCCTGACGAGGCAGCCGGATGACCAGTGGAGGTCCGCACTGCTGCAGTTTCAGGATGATTTCCTCCACAGTGGCGATGCCGCCCAATTCCGCCATGCGCTCACCCCGGCTACGCAACTCTGCCGCCGTCTGCGGCCCCCGCAGCATCAATTCGGCCAGGACCGCGCGGGCATCGGGGTCAAGCCTCAACTTGTCAGCGACGGAGTGGCAGTACTTGGCGACACGCCCTCCGGTGGTGGTCAACCGGGCCAATCCACGAGAGCCCAAAGCCTCCAGGCCTTGCATCAGCTCGGATTGCGTGAGCGTCATGACCGGGTCACGGTTCGACTTCTGATTGCAAGCGCTCGCGAGGGCGTTCAAGGTCAGCGGGTAATACTCAGGCGTCGTGAGCTCCTTCTCCATGAGGCAGCCTAAAATCCTGATCTCCAACTCGGTCAAATTCATTCTCATCTGCTACTCCTCGTGCATCGGCAAAGAGTTCGGGCGAAGAATCCGCGGCGGGCGGCCCGTGCCGCCCCCGCTGTCTGGTACTTTAACAGATGACACGCCTAACTGGAAAAGGTATTATTGACCGGATTTAGCGCGGGCTCGCCGGTTCGACTCCATCGCCGTCCATTTGCAACTCTCGTCGTGAAGCGGCCCCCCTCATGCCGCTAGACGGCTTTCCCAACGTCCCTCAAAGAGGATCCCTATGATGGGTAAGAATAAAGCCTTTTTCGCAGTCGCCGCCTTGACCCTGGCGCTGGCGACGGATGCATCCGCTTTTTGTTTCGATGAGGCGGGTGCCCAATACGGCATCAATCCCCAGATATTACGGGCCATTGCCAAGGTGGAATCAAATTTCAACCCGAGAGCCATAAACCAAAACACAAACGGCACCTATGACTTCGGCCTGATGCAGATCAATTCAATTTGGGCTCCAACCGTGGGCAAGGAGCGCTGGAGTTCCCTGGGCGAGCCGTGCAACAGCGTGAAGACAGGCGCCTGGATACTCTCCATGTGCATGGAAAAGTACGGTTACACCTGGAAGGCCATAGGCTGCTATCACAGCCAGACCCCCGACAAACGGGATCGCTACTCCAAAAAGGTATTCGATCAACTGCAGCGCGTGAAGCCGTTAGCGCAGGAGGCTGCCTATACGCCGCTTAAAAACAGTCTGGAAAATTTGGTCAGGGAAAGGGTGGATGCTTGGGTGGACGATGCCGCGCAGGGGAAAAACGAAGAGTTTACCGCCAAGGGACCCGGTCCTGTTTCCGCCGTCAAAGAGATGCCGCTCCAGGAGGCTCCCTCCCTCGCCGATTCTACGTGGCAGAGCTCACTCCCCGTAACCCCTGCTGAGCAATATTCAATGTCGAACGGGGAGACCGCCATGCAGAACCTGGGGCCCGGCGACGCCGTAGCGCCACCTGTTCCCTAGCAAGAGTTACTTGGCGCCGCACCCTGGAGGCATCATCCACTTCTCCCCAGGGTCTACCGGCGTTTCGGTGATCAGCACCTGCTTGCCGCCGGCATCATCCTGCCGGATCAGGAAGCCGGTGCCCTGCTTCCCCCCCTGCAGTACATGCGGTCCGAAATCAGGATCCACCCCTATCAGCCCGAACAGCTTTTCAGAGGCAGCTTTAAAATCCTCCGTCCCGCTCAACCTGAGGACCCGATAGCCTGCTGCTTCCAGCAACCTGGTCAGCGTGTAATTATAGGGATCTTTCTCGCCGATACTTACAATGTAGCGTTTTCCTTTGTGCTCAAAGTAACGATCCACCCGGATGCTGAAGGCGGTGGATGCACCATTTTCCGATTGAATGATCCGGTTCTTGCTCCAGGGGACGGAGATGGCGTTGAGCACGGAATCTATGACCTTAACGGTTTCCTTCTGGCCGACAGAGCAGACCCAGGTGTTAACTTGGGGTGGCATCGAAGCAGCAGGCAGTACAACAGCCGGTGCAGCGACAGCGGCTGGTTGCGCGACCGGTGGAGCGACCGGTGGAGCGACCGGTGGAGCGACCGGTGGAGCGACCGGTGGAGCGACCGGTGGAGCGACCGGTGGAGCGGCTGGTGGAGCGGCTGGTGGAGCGGCTGGTGGAGCGGCTGGTTGCGCAACGGGCAGTGCAGCAGGGACAGGAGCGGCGGCAGTTGCAGGCATAGGGGCAACTGGCGCTGGAGACCTGGAAGGCTCAGGTTTTGTTTCCGCTTTCAGCGCCGGGCTTGCCGGACGCTCCTTCTGCACCCGGCGAGGGATGAGCAGCGTACGTCCCACGGCCAGGGTTTTGATATTGTTGATCTCGTTAATGCGCAAGACCTCCGGAACCAGCCTTTCGGCAGCCTGATCCGACAGGCCGAAACGCACCACAAGAATCTTGAAGATGTGATCTCCCGGCTTCACCGTATAGCGGAGGTAATCAGTCTGCACAGCAGCGCGGCTCCCGGTCGCCTCGACAGTGCGGCCGGCAGCTGTTCGCTTCGCTCTTGGCTGCTTTTTGGCCGGTTTGGGGGGGGCAGCAGGCTTTTGCCGGTCAAGCTCCTTCAGGTCGATCTCGAACTGCGCCGGCGCCGCGTGCAATTGCTGCGGCAACCAGAGGAGAGCCAGAAGCAGCATGGCCGTGCTTTGTTTTGAACAGGTCATCAAAATACCTCGCTTACATTCCCGGGACGATCATCAGCACATCAACGATAATAAACCACCAAGGCTTTAATCTTACTATCCTTCTTGTTCCGGTATATGGTCAGGGCCGCACTTCCGTCCGTCACGCACTGCTCGACCAGATAATTCCCCTTGGCGTCGCTTGATTCCACCCGGTGCTTATCGATCCCGCCGAACTCCGACACCACCCGTTTGAAGAGATGGTCGGATATGGTTCCTCCGCCCAAAGCCATGACCTGCATCGCCTTGTACAGCTCCGCTTCCTTGAACAGCTTGTACTCCGCCCTTTTACCGACGTACCTCACCCAGCCGGGGTGGGTCTTGCCGTAATCGGCATCCAGCCTGACCCCTTCGAGAAAGGGGGGGAGGGCGCTCAGTCCCTGTTTCGCCACCGGCTTGACCTCGGCTTTCCCCTCGGGTTTGGCCAAAGGGGCGGTTATAGGCTCCCTGCCCGTTTCCACTCCGTTCGCAGGGCCGGCAGGTTGTTCAGCCTCCGGCGCGGCAGCAGGCGGAACCACCCCGGTCCCGGTCCCGAGCCCGGGCGGCGCGGTCCGTACCGGCTCCGGCCTGGACAGGGATGCCGTTTTCGGGTCGGGCGTTGGGCCCCCAATGAAGAGGTTGAAAAATAACGCGATGGATATGAGCACCAGGACCGGCACGATGATCCGGTACGGGCGGCGGGGCGTCTTCATATCGGCACGGCGCATGGCATCGGCCAGGGACTCTCCGGCAACGAAGGCGCCCATCGAGGCGGGCCCGACCCCTTCCCCGTCCGGCTCCGATGTTTCTTCTGCGCCGGGGAAATCCTTTCCCAGTTCAACCCGGTCCTCGATCTCCAGCATGCCGGGCTTAACGTTGGCTGAAGCGAACCGCATGACCTCCTCGAAAGGCGCAGAGGCGGCCTTGCCGGCAGCATGCAGCGAGGGGGAGGGGGGCGAGCCTTCAACGTCCGACCCATCGGCCTCTTGCTCCGCCAGATCGGCGCCATGCTCGGGTTGAACCGGCTCCGATTCCTGTTCTTCGGCAAGGTCGGGAGAGGGCGTGGTCATTTTCGCTTTGGCAGGGGCGGCTTTAACTAGCGGTGGAGCGTGGCCTGTCGCACCGGCAGGCATGGCGGCACCGGTCAACAGCGCGATGGCTGCCTGTTCCAGCACATCGTCATCCGCTGAGAGATCAAGCGAGCGCTTGCCATGCCTTTTGGCGTGAGCAGCTTCCTCGGCATCCCCAGCCAGAAGAACCAGCTGAGCCCCCGTGGGCAGAATCTTGTCCAGGTGCCTCACCAATATCTCGCCGGAGAATCCTGAAATGCGGCTCTGGACGAAGGTAAAATCAGCGGGGGACGCGGCTATCTCCACTTCTCCCTGGGCCAGAGTCGCAGCAGCCTGCAGGTGCAGGACTCCCTTCTCTTCGAGGGCTTCGAAGATGCGTTGCACCCTTTCGGTGTCTGCAATAAGCAGGACGCGCGTCATGTTTCACTTCGATAAGTCATCGCGCCATTTTATGGTAGGGGAAGGCAATAATCAATATTATTCAGCGCATGGAAATAATTTCGTATGCCCGCCCGTAACGCCCCGCCCGGACCGGCTTCAATGACGGCCGGTCGGGTTGCACTCCGGCACGTTAATGTGCTAGATTGCAACGACCCGGAGGCTGTCGCCCTGCGGTCCGACAATATCATACAGTTTGATTCCACCCATATGGGGCGGGTCCCGAGACCCGCCCTTGCTGTTTTTCCAGTTAGGGAGCCTGCATGCAGACCGTCTTCGGCATCGATTTTGGGACCACCAATTCGGCGCTGTCCATTTACAGAAAAGGTTCGGTAGAAATCGTAAACATCGATGAATTCAACAGCACCCGCTCGCTGATGCGGTCCGTCCTCTACTTCAACGAAGAAAACCAGATCTTCGCCGGGGGCGAGGCGATCGACAACTATGTCAACGAGGGAGCGGCCGGACGCTTCATGCAGTCCATCAAGACCTTTCTGCCCAACAGGAGTTTCGAAAGCACCGAGGTTTTCGGCAAGAAGTACGGCATAGAGGACCTGGTCGCCATCATCCTCAAAAAGATCAAGGCCAAGGGGGAAGCGCACCTCGGCTTTCCGGTGGACAGCGTGGTCCTTGGTCGCCCGGTACTTTTTTCCGAGGACGCCGAAAAGGACGCTCTGGCGCAGGTCCGGCTCGAGGCCGCCGCGCGCAAGGCAGGGTTCAAGCAGATCTTCTTTCAACTGGAACCGGTGGCAGCCGCGCTCTCTTTCGAGGAAAAGCTGGCAACCGGCGACGAAAAACTGGTTTTCATCGGCGATTTCGGCGGAGGCACCTCGGATTTCACCGTCATCAGGGTGAAGGGGGGGGACTTCGGCAGATCTGATCGCCGCAGCGACGTACTCTCTTTGGGCGGCGTCTACACTGCGGGAGACAAGTTCGACTCACAGATCATGTGGGACAAAGTAGCCAAGTATTTCGGTCGCGGAGTCAAATACAGGGGAATGGGCAAGAACGAACTGTTCGACATCCCTCACAGTATCATATATACTCTGTGCCAATGGCACAGAATACCCTTGCTGCGCGCCAGAAAGACCAGGGAACAGATCAGGCTGATCAAGCATGCCGCGACTGACAGGAGCGCGATAGAGAACCTGGAGCATCTTATCAATGACAACTACGGCTTCTTCCTGTTTCAATCCATAGAAAAAGCTAAATGTGAACTGTCACAGCTCGACCTGACCCGGATCAACTTCAAAGAGCGCGACTTGTTCATCGCGGAAGATATCTCCAAAGAAGAGTTCGATTCCATCAACAGGGATAATTTTGCGCTTATCGCCGCCTGCATCGACGAAGTAGTCGCCAATTCGGGCCTTACGCCCGACAAGATAGACACGGTTTTCCTTACCGGCGGCACTTCCCGCATCCCGTTCATCCGTGGGCTTTTCGAGGAGCGCTTCGGGGCGGCAAAACTCGATAACAGGGACGCCTTCACCAGCGTGGCGCACGGTCTGGGGTCCAGCGTCCCGCTTTTCATCTGAGACGTCTTTGGCATCACCCGGAGCCGATTATGCCAGGTATGGTCAAAATTCTGCCTATTTTACTCCTGGCGTTGTTGACCGGCGGTTGTGCCACCACCTACGTGCCGATCAGTTGGGGATTCGGAGACAAGGTGCAGCAACTTTCCCGATCGGACCTGATCCTGACCACGCTTTTCGATCGTTACGACCCGCAACGCAACACCCTGCGGGTCGCCGGGGCATCCTTCGACCAGGTGATGATGCCGAGCGAGGTGAAGCATCATCTGGGTGCCTATCGTCCGGACACGAAGCTTATCTATCGCAACCTTTACCATGACTACAGCGACGACCAGTTGCGCACCCTGATACTGCACGAGTTGGCGCACCACGTCTGGTTCAGCGCCATGTCCAGGGAACAACGTGGCCAGTGGCGGGAGCATCTCATATCGCACCCCTCCCCCCTGCAGAGCATGGTGCGGCGCGTCTACGGCCGCGGCACCGATTATGACTCCGAGGATTTTGCCTTCACCGTCGAGTTCGCAAGGCCGGTCGACATCAGGGAACTCGCCAGAATGAACATCATTACCCCCCATGAGCGCGACGCCATTTTAGGCGAGCGCCGCCTGGCGCAGCAATCCGCTGCGCCGCATGACCACGCCCACCTCCATGCAACCGGTTCCGACCCCTCCGGGAGAGCGCCGCAGCCAACACAGAAAGGATCCCCCCCCCCGAAATGAGAACAATAGACAGATTGGAGAAAAAATTCGGCCGCTACGCCGTCCCGAACCTGACCATCTACCTCATCGCCGGTCAATCGTTCTTTTACCTCATGTACATGACCGAAAAGCTGGAACGTGGCGCGACCTACCTCTCGGCCAACATGTTGATGTCGGGCGAATGGTGGCGTGTCTTCACCCTCCCCTTCGACCCGCCGCGGTCGAGCCTGATCTTCACCCTTTTCGCCTGGTATTTCTTCTACATGCTCGGATCGGCCCTGGAGGAGCACTGGGGGGCCTTTCGCTACAACGCCTATCTGTTGCTGGGTTGCGCGATAACCTTGGCCGCTGCCTTCCTGGTACCTGGATACCCGATCAGCAACGCCTTTTTGGCCGGCTCGGTCTTTCTCGCCTTCGCCACGCTGTTCCCGGAATTCCAGATCCTGCTCTTTTTCGTGCTCCCGGTGAAGATCAAATGGCTGGCCCTCATCACCTGGCTTGGCTATCTCTACCAGCTGGTCTTTGGCGACTGGGCCGTTCGCCTCATGGTCCTCGCGGCTACCGCCAATTACCTGATCTTCTTTTACAAGGACATTTCCCTGAACATCAGGCACGGCAAGCGGCAACTGGTTAAAAAAGCGGTGCAGTCGGCACCGAAAGCCCAGGAACTGAGCCACCGGTGCACGGCCTGCGGGATCACCGACCAGAGCGACCCCGACATGGACTTCCGCTACTGCCCCAAATGCAACGGGCAGCACGGCTACTGCAGGGAACATATCTTCAGTCATGAGCACGTGAAGTAACCGAAGAAAACATGCTCTGCCTGGCGGGGCAATGATGCTGCATTCACGCGGTTCCCACGGTCTGGACGCTCCCTGGCGTAACGGGAAATGACTGGACCTGGATTTCTTTTTTGTCTATCTTACTGGACCTGTGCAGGATGCTTTTCCGGGCACTGAATCTAGATAAGACAACTGCAAGGGGGCAACATGCTTGACAAGCTGAACAACATTGGGGACGACGTCTACCAGACCTGGAGCGATGAGCAGCGCCGCGAGGAGATAGGCAAACTGGTGGAAGGCTTCAAGAACGGCTTGCCCGTCCAGATCCTCTGCCAGCTCTCCACCTCGATTGCGGGAAGCTCCGCGCTTGCAGCCGGACACATCTCGGCCTTCCTCCCCCTCAAACAGCGCAAGGCAATAGTGAAGAAGGAATCGGGAGACAACAAGGCGCTGCGCGCCCTGCTTGAATCCACCCTGCTCCAGGCCAAGTGACGCTAAGCCGGCATGCAGCTCTTGCGCCTTCCCCCCAGATACTTCCCCCCGCCCTCGACTTAACTGCTATCATGTGCGGGTGGAAACCATCGGTTTCATCGGAGCGGATATGCGTAGTCGATTGACGTTGACGGGGATGCCCGGCTCGGGCAAGAGTGCCGTGGGGAAAATTGTCGCGGACCTTCTCGGCTGGCACTTCATAGATACGGATCGTTGCATGGAAGAGCGTTTCGGCATCAAGCTGCAGGAGCTCATCGACCAGGTAGGTACCGATTCGTTCAGTCTCATCGAGGAGGAAACCGTACTTAACCTGAATGCGCCTGAGCGGACGGTCATCTCCACCGGTGGCAGTGTCGTCTACTCCGATGCGGCGATGCGTCATCTCGCCTTGGTTTCGACGGTGGTTTTTCTCGATGTCCCAGTAGAAGCGCTGCGCGGACATATCGCCCTGGAGGCGCCGCGGGGCATTGTCGGGATGAGCGGCGGCGGGCTGGAAGAACTGTATCTGCAGAGATTGCCGCTTTACAGGAGGCATGCCCGCATAACGGTGTCACTTGAGACTGAGACACCCGAGGAAGCGGCGGCCAAGGTTCTGTCGGAGTTCCAACGGAATTTTGATGCGACCCGCGACCGTTGACTTTAGCATCGGGGTCCTCTACCATTGACCACATGCCTTCATCTACCAAGACAAAAGACCCCGGTAACTTCACCCTATCGAGACTCACCCTGATCCAGAAAATCGGTGCAGGTTATTTGGCCATGGCGATTTTCACCATTGCCGCGCTCCTTTTCTCATCCATCAACATCTATAAGAGCAACAACATCGCGCGCGGGATCGCCGACAACGACCTTCCCGTCATCAGCGCCCTGATCGAGCTGCGCACCTCGCTGCTGGCACAAGAAAGCTATGCCGGGAAATACGCCATCTTGAGGGATCCCGCCTTCATTGATCTGTTCCGCCAGCGGGAAGCCGAATCCCTCGCCAGCCTGGCGGTGCTTGAAGGATCCGCTCCTTCCGCGGATTTCGACAGGTTGAAGCAGCTCTACCTGGAATACCAGGCGGCCTCCGAGCAGCTTTTTGCAGGCAAATCCGGCGGCACCGACCAACTCCGCTCTTCCGCCCTGCAACTGCTGGGCGCGGTCGACGCCGGCTACAGCCAGCGCAAGGACATGCTCCGGACCACGCTGGCGCGCGCAAACCGGCAGCAGAAATCGACCATCTGGCGGACAATCCTCATATCCGGCGCAGGGTTCCTGCTGGCCATAGGGGTCGCTCCTTTTGTCACCTATCGCATCTTCGGCGCCATCAGGAAACTGCAGAGGGCGACGCATAGAATAGCGGCAGGGGATTTCGATTACGACCCGCACATACCGGCGGGGGACGAGATCAGCGATCTTGCCGCCGACTTCACCCGGATGGCAGCGAGGCTCAAGGTCCTGGAGCAGTTGAGCCTCGATGCCAGTCCCTTGACCCGGCTCCCGGGGAACAGAGCTATTGAACGGGTGCTCGAAGAGCGGCTTCAAAGTGGGGAGCCTTTTGCTTTTTGCTATACGGACCTGGACAATTTCAAGCCCTACAGCGACCGATACGGCTACGCCAAGGGGAGCGACCTGCTCCGCGTCACCGGGGACATCATCGATGCCGCCGTGAAGGCGCATGGCGGCGCGCACGGTTTCGTCGGCCACGTCGGGGGAGACGATTTCGTCATGGTGATCCCGACGGACAGGGTGGCGCCTGCGTGCGAGGCGGTGATCGAAAATTTCGATGCCGAGGTGGTGAAGCATTTCAACCCGGAAGACCTTCAGGCCGGAGGGATCGAGGGATGCGACCGTTATGGCGTGAACAGGTTCTTCCCGATCACGACCATCTCCATCGCCGTCATCATCTGCGGCAGCGATCAATACTCCTCCGCCGTCGACATAGCGAGGGCTGCCGCCCAGGTCAAGGACAGCGCCAAGGAGGCGCCGGGAAGCAACTACCTGATCGGAAGCCCTAGGAGACCGGCATGAAAAAAATGATGGTCCTGCTCATGGCAGCTTCCCTTTGCTCCGCTTGCGCCTCCACGAAAACCGGGGAAGGGAGCCTGATGCAGCGGTATGCCGGTTCGAAACACCTGTCCAAGGCCGAGGAGATGCTGGTAAATGGCAACCGGAAGGGGGCCGCCAAGGCGTTGGGGGCCGCCATCAGCGGCCCCTCCCTGCCTGGTGTGACGGACGAGGCGCTGTTCCGGCTGGCATTGTTGACATTGAAGCCGGGAGCAGAAAAGCCCGGGGCCGCTCAAGGGCGCCAATTGCTGAAACGTCTCAACAAGGAATTTCCCGAAAGCCCCTGGACCCGGCTCGCCGCGCCCCTCGACGACCTGCTGGACACGGCAGAGGAATTGAGGCGGCAGAACAAAAGCCTGAAGGGAGCAAATCAAGCGCTCACCAAGGAGATAGGCGAGCTGAACGGCAACATAGAGAAGTTGAAGCGCCTCGACCTGGACCTGGAGAAGGCCCGCTGAGTTCCCTGGTTCCCGTTTCGCAAATTCGCATCAACAAGCTACCGAAAGAGGCGACCCTGTAAGCAGGGCCGCCTCTTTTTTAAGGTCCGGGTTTTTTACAAGCCGCGCCGGCAACGGTTACGGCAGCTCCAGGGGAGGTTCTTCCAGCGCTGACAGTTGCTCACGCAACTGCAGTATATGCTCGCCCCAGTAGCGCACCGTGTTGAACCACGGGAAGGTGCGGGGGAAGGTCGGGTCCTCCCAGCGGCGGGCCAGCCAGGCACTGTAATGCAGCATGCGCAGTGCGCGAAATGCCTCGACCAGCCTGAGCTCCCCGGGATGGAAGTCGTAGAACTCGGAGTATCCCTTGATCAGCTGGGAAAGCTGCACTAACTGGCGCGGCCTGTCCCCCGAAAGCATCATCCAGAGATCCTGCACGGCGGGGGCCATGCGGGCATCGTCGAAATCCACGAAGTGCGGCGCGCCGTCGCGCCAGAGTATGTTGCCGGCGTGGCAGTCGCCATGCGATCTGATGTAGCTCAGATCGTGCGCGCCGGAAAAGGCCTCGTCAATCGCGCGGAGCAGTTGCTCCGTCACCGCGTCGTAGCTCGCGCGGTACTCGTCCGGGATGAAGCGCCCGCCGATCAATGCGACGCTTTCATGCCCGAAACTGCGGCTTTCCAGGGTCGGGCGGTGCAAAAAGGGATGGATCGCGCCGATACTGTGGATGCGCCCGAGCATTCTCCCGAGAATCAGCAGGTTCTCGTCGTTGTCGAATTCGGGGGCGTGCCCCCCCTGACGCGGGTAAAGGGAGAAGCGAAAACCCTGGTAGTGAAAGAGACTCTCGCCGGCCTGGTTCAGGCAAGGGGCCACTACCGACAGCTCATGCTCGGCGAGTTCCAGGCAGAACTGGTGTTCTTCTACTATCTGCTCATCGCTCCAGCGGCCGGGGCGATAAAACTTGGCGATCAGAGGCTTCCCTTCATCGATTCCTACTTGGTAGACGCGGTTCTCGTAGCTGTTCAACGCGGAGGTGCGGCAATCGCAACGGTATCCCTGGCTCTCGACGGCATCCATGATGAAGCTGGGGGTCAGGGTCTGGAACGGGTGCGGGGTTTCGTGCATAGGTGCAATCCTCCATGGCTGCCATGATTGGTTCGGCGGCTATTACCATAGCACCATTCATGGGCGGAACCAAGAGAACTGAAGGAGAAGACGGATTTATTGCAAGGCGGGGCCGGCTGCCGTACTGCCGGCCGCCGCCCCATGCTGAGCGCCTTTACGGTCGCCAATGGGGAGATTCGAGTCCTGGGGCGGTTTGCTGCCGTTGCCAGGGGCTAAAAGGAAAAGGCGCGGGCTATCGAGTCCGCAGGCGTTTGAAACGGTCCAAGGGGGTTTATCTTGTCCTCGAACTGGTCCACTTGAGGTTCGCCGCTGGAGAGTTTATAAGCCACACGCTGGTTGACAAAGACGATGAGCGCCTTGAAGCGCCAGCCGGTTTCGTGGCTCTGGCGCCTGAAATTTGTGATGTCGAGCCAGAAATTGCCGACCCGCGTGGTGTAGATCCTGCGAGGTTCGAAGATATAGGCGCGGCACTCGGCCCTGGCAACCAGGCAGGCCTGCAGACCCGGATCAAGCTGGTCGATCGGGATGGCCTGCACGGTGGCGGCTATATCCAGATAATTCATTATCTTGAGATTGGGCGACGAATTCACGTCGAATCCGAGTTGTTTCAGGTCTTCGACCGTGGTCTCGCCGATTTTTATGCTGTCGAAAGAACCCTTGGCATCCGAATACTCCTGCCATGGGGACTCGCTGACCGCCTTGGCCCGGGGCAGTAACGCGACGCATCCCACCTGCGTCAATAACAGCGAAAACATCATCAGTCTAAGCAGCATGCGGTAGTTCATATCTAAAACCCTCTGTATAATAAATCACTTACACACCAAGAAAAGAATGAGCACATTATAACGTATTTTCCCGGGATGACAGCGGGCAGGGGCCGCGGGTCGAGAAAAAATATCGGCCTCGCCAGCAGCCTGTCTGGAGCGGCGCGTGAGGCGGAAAGCTAAGCGGGGCTTCCCTCCCCCGGCCCGGCCCCCTTTTTCTTTTGCGCTTTCAGGCCGCAGTAAGGGCAGCGCTTCTCGGGGATGGACCGGCTGCACGACTTGCACCAGTAGGAAAAAAGATCCTCCCTCCGGCAGGCGGCGCAACTCTCCTTTTGTTCGTGATCCCCGCAGTGGCAACGCCTTGTCTCCATGTCCCCTCCGGTTCCCCCAGCTGGTCCGCTATCGAGAAATCATCTTCTTCAGGTACTGTCCGGTATAGGAGCGCTCCACGCGCGACACCTGTTCAGGGGTCCCGGTCGCGATCACCTCGCCACCTCTGTCGCCCCCTTCCGGCCCGAGATCGACGATCCAGTCCGCCGTCTTGATGACATCGAGGTTGTGCTCGATGACCACGATGCTGTTTCCCGCATCGACCAGTTTCTGCAGCACCTCCAAAAGTTTGGCGATATCCGCGAAGTGAAGCCCGGTGGTAGGTTCGTCCAGAATGTAGATGGTCCGCCCCGTGGCCCGCTTGGAAAGCTCCTTTGCCAGCTTGACCCGCTGCGCCTCGCCGCCGGAAAGCGTCGTCGCCGACTGCCCCAGCTTGATGTAGCCGAGACCCACTTCCTCCAGGGTCTTGAGCTTCCCCTTGATGCGCGGTATGTGCTCCAGGAAGGTGAGCGCCTGCGAGACGGTCATGTCCAGGAGGTCCGCAATGGAGCGCCCCTTGAAGCGGACCTCCAGGGTCTCCCGATTGTAGCGCGCCCCCTTGCACACCTCGCACTGCACATAAACATCGGGGAGAAAGTGCATCTCGATCTTGATGATGCCGTCCCCGGAACAGGCCTCGCAGCGCCCCCCCTTCACGTTGAAGGAATAGCGCCCCGGCTTGTAGCCGCGCATCTTGGACTCCGGCAGCTGCGAGAAAATCTCCCGGATCTCGGTGAAGAGCCCCGTGTAGGTGGCCGGGTTGGAGCGCGGCGTGCGGCCGATGGGCGACTGGTCGATGTTGATCACCTTGTCCAGCACCTCCAGCCCATGGATGCCGCGCACGGCCCCCGCCTTTTCCCGGCTCTTGTAGAGCCGCTGGTTCAGCGTCTTGTAGAGGGTGTCGATGACCAGCGTCGACTTTCCGGAGCCGGAGACCCCCGTGATGCAGGTCATCACCCCAAGCGGGAGGTCAAGGGTGACGTTTTTCAGGTTGTTTTCGCTCGCCCCCTCGATGGTGAGAAAACGGTTCGCCTTTCTGCGTTTTTTCGGGATCGGGATGGAGAGCGCGCCCGAGAGGTAGCGCCCGGTCAGGGAATGTGGGTTGGCCATGATCTCGGCAGGCGTACCCTGCGCCACGACCTCGCCGCCATGCACGCCTGCGCCCGGTCCCATGTCGATGACCCAGTCCGCCTCCATGATGGTCTCCTCGTCGTGCTCCACCACGAGGACCGTGTTGCCGATGTCGCGCAAATGACGCAGGGTGTGCAGCAGGCGCCCGTTATCGCGCTGGTGCAGACCGATGGAGGGCTCGTCCAGGATGTAGAGCACGCCGACCAGGGAAGAGCCGATCTGGGTGGCGAGCCTGATCCTCTGCCCCTCCCCGCCGGAGAGCGTCCCGGAAGAGCGGTCCAGGGAGAGGTAATCGAGACCCACGTTGACCAGGAAATTGAGCCGCTCCCGGATCTCTTTGAGGATCCTTCTGGCGATGTCCTCTTCCTTCTCGGAAAGCGAAAGGGTGTTGAAGAAGGTGAGGGAGTCCTTGATGGACAGCGAGGTGACCTGCCGTATGTTCTGCTCTCCCACCCGGACGAAGAGCGCCTCCTTCTTGAGCCGCGCCCCCTGGCAGGAGGGGCAGGGCATGATGTCCATGTACTTTTCCAGCTCCTCCCGCACCTGCTCGGAGTCGCTTTCGCGGTGGCGCCGCTCCAGGTTGTTCAACACCCCTTCGAACGCCTTTTTGTAGTTGTGCCGCTTTCCGGCATCGTCCACCCACCAGAAGTCGACCAGCTCGCCGCCTGAGCCGTTCAGTACCACGTCCGTCGCCTTCTTGGAGAGGCGCTTGAACGGAGTGTTCATGTCGAAGTCGTAGGCCTTGGCAAGCGCCTCCAGGGTCTGGTGGTACCACCCGGAGAAGCGCTTCTCCCAAGGGGCGATGGCTCCGTCGGCTATGGAGAGATCCGGGTCCGGCACCACGAGCTCCGCGTCGAGGTACATCCGGGTTCCAAGGCCTGTGCAGTCGGGGCAGGCGCCGTAGGGGTTGTTGAAGGAGAACATGCGCGGGGTCATCTCGGGATAGGAGATGCCGCACTCGATGCAGGCTGCCGACTCGGAGAAGAGCAGGGTCTCCCCTTTGACGCCGCGCTCCTCGTCCGCCGACAGCGCCACCTTGACGATCCCCTCGGCGTGGGAGAGCGCCGTCTCCAGCGAGTCAGCCAGCCGCTTCTCGATGCCGGGTTTCACCACCAGCCGGTCCACGACGATGTCGATGTCGTGCTTCTTCTTCTTGTCCAGCGTGATCTCCTCGGAGAGGTCGAGGGAATTGCCGTCGATCACGACCCGGACGAAACCGTCCTTCCTAAGCTGGGCCAGCTCCTTCTTGTATTCACCCTTCCTGCCGCGGATGATCGGTGAGAGCAGCGTCAGCTTGGCCCCCTGGGGGAGGGACGCGATCTGATCCACCATCTGCGACACGGTCTGCGAGGATATGATGCGCCCGCAACTGTAGCAGTGTGGTTTGCCGACGCGGGCAAAGAGCAGGCGCAGGTAATCGTAGATCTCGGTAACGGTGCCGACCGTGGAGCGCGGATTCTTGCTGGTGGTTTTCTGCTCGATGGAGATGGCCGGCGAGAGCCCCTCGATCGACTCGACATCGGGCTTTTCCATCTGCTCCAGGAACTGGCGCGCATAGGCGGAGAGCGACTCCACGTAGCGTCTTTGCCCCTCGGCATAGATGGTGTCGAAGGCGAGGGTCGACTTTCCCGATCCGGAGATGCCCGTAATCACGACCAGTTTGTCCCTGGGTATCTCCACGTCTATGCATTTCAGGTTATGCTCGCAAGCACCTTTTATGATTATTTTGTCCGTTGCCATGTCGCTCCCGCATCCTGGTGTTCTTCTACTCTTATGACGTGACCGCAGCCGCACTGCTAATAAAATATAGCACATGGCCGCTTCATTGTGCACCGGGCAATGCCATTATAATGAGAATTTAGGGGCCACCCCCCGGAGCCGCTTACAGTTTTCTCCGATCTAGCCGATAAGAAGGAAAGCACCGCTTGGCTCCCTTTCTCCTGCACCTAGAAAGGGAGCGGGTCATCACTCTACGGGAGGCGCTCATGAACCGACGCTTTGCAACCATAATCGCACCACTTGCCCTCGCCATCCTGCTGCAAGGGACCGCATCGCACGCAAGCTCCAACCCTGCCGGCGCCGACCCGGCCCGGCAAAGCAACGCCGAGGACGCGCAGGCGCTCAAGACGGCACAAATAAAGCTTGCCCAACTGGCCAGAGAGGGGGGTGCTATCGCCAATAACAAGGCGGCCGCTACGAAAAGACCGGTTGCGACCACCAAGAAAAAGGTGATCTCCAAGGCGCGCCCCAAGACCAAAAAGGGTGCGGTAAAGGCGAAAGGGGAGAGGATCCTCGACCGGCGCATGACGCTAGCCGAGGTACAAGGCGTGCTCTCCACCACCCGCGACTTTTCAGGTACGGACCTGAGCGGGTTGAACCTGGTCGGGGCGGACCTCAGGGGGGTCAAGTTCAACCGGGCCAACCTGCAGTCGGCAAACCTGGTACGCGCCGATCTGGCCGAGACCGACCTGGAGCTTGCCGATCTCACCGGCGCCGATCTGCGCGGCGCTTCGCTGAACCAGGCGCGGCTTCGGGGCACCAGGATGGCCGGGGCCAAAATGGAGGGAGCCATCTGGATCGACAGGACCATCTGCGGGGACGGCTCGATCGGAAGCTGCATCGAATAGGAACGGGACGGGGGCAAAGGGAAGAGGGAGCAGCCGGCGGACAATGAAGATGAGCGCTAGCACACCATCCGGCACCGGCCAAACCAGCCGGCAAAAAACATCATAAAAAAAGCCCCGGATCGCTCCGGGGCTTTTTCTCGTTCAAGGCGGGCTTTTAAACCCTCGTCACTTCGACGCCTTATTTGTTCTCGTAATCCATCTCCGCCATGCGTTTGTAAAGATCGAAGCGGCGGGCTGTCAACTCGGTGGAGCGCGCCATGAGGGTGGCGGCCGCCTCCGGATTGCTCTTCTTGAGCACCCGGTAACGGTTCTCGCCGTAGGCGTACTCTTCGAGAGAGATGCTCGGCTCCTTGCTGTCCAACTGCAGCGGGTTCTTGCCCTGCTCGGCCAGCGTCGGGTTGTAACGGACCAACGGCCAGTGACCGGAGTTGACGGCGCGCCTCTGACCCTCGATGGCGGTCGCCATGTCGATACCGTGGGCGATGCAGTGGCTGTAGGCGAGGATCACGGACGGTCCGTCGTAAGCTTCCGCCTCCATGAACGCCTTCACCACCTGGGCCGGATTGGAGAGAGCCACCTTCGCCACGTAGACGTTGCCGTAGGCCATGGCGATCATCGCCAGGTCCTTCTTGGCCTGGGGCTTGCCACCC
>Ga0209317_1000956_pt1 | contig 28912 bp, 13 predicted proteins | sample RifGroB2_FD_183994 | JGI IMG/M metagenome (GOLD analysis project Ga0209317, IMG submission 183994) | Soil microbial communities from Rifle, Colorado, USA - Groundwater B2 (SPAdes) (version 2) | ecosystem: Environmental > Terrestrial > Soil > Unclassified | place: Rifle, Colorado | collected...
GCACAGCTACCAGACCCGGTTCAGCAGCGAGGACGACCGGAGCAACTTCCTGTACGGGGAGACCCTGAGAAAAAGAGTGGACCTGGTACAGCGGGTTATCGAGGCCAACGGCCTGGACCAGGAGTACAGCATCCTCCAGTTCTCGCTGAACTACCTGCTCTCCTCCCCTTACCTCTCCACAATCATCCCGGGGGCGAGCAAGATCAGCCAGCTGGACCAAATCCTGAAGGTCGCGCGGGTGGAACGGATGACCAGGGAAAAGTTCGATCAGGTGGGCCGGTTGGTCAGGGCGCTGTAAAAAACCTGCTGAGCAGCCCGGTTTCGCTAGCGACCGCTCCCCCCTCCTCCCGCGGCATCCCTGAAAAACCAAAGGAAACAGTCATGGAACTGGCAGACATCCTCCGCAAAAACGCTCCCTTGAAGAACATCCACGCCGGCAAACGATGCTTCCTGGTCGGCAATGGGCCGTCCCTCAAGTCCCAGGACCTCAAGCTCCTCAAGGACGAGACGGTCATCGTCGCCTCCTCCTTCTTCCGCCACCCCGATGCCAAGCTGATCAACCCCGCCTACTGGGTGGTGGCAGATCCGCATGTCTGGCAGAAGCCCGAGGAGTGCCTGGCCCCGGCCCTGAACCCGGTACTGGAGATGGGGGCGGCACCGAAGCTCTTCCTCCCGAGCGGCGGGTTCCCGTTCTTCATGAACTTCAACCGCGGCCCGCTTTTGGACCTGCACTTCATCCACTACAACTACGACTACAACCCGCAGCGGGACCTGGGAGAGGAGATCGACCTCTCCCGGCCGGCACCCCCCTTCTCGCAGAACGTCATGATGCTCTGCCTGATGCTCGCCTTCCACCTGGGGTGCAATCCGATCTACCTGCTGGGCTGCGACCACGACTTCTACGCCATCACCGAGGAGAGCTACAACTCCAGCGAGATCAAGCACTTCTACCCCCAGGAGAAGTCTGACCGGCACACCGAGGTGCTGAGCTGGCAGGAATGGAAACGGGCGATGGACATCATGGAGTTCCAGTACCGCTCCCTGCAGAGCTATGGCCAGGGGCGCGGCTTCTCGATCTTCAACGCCACTTCCGGCGGCTGTCTGGAGACCTTCCCCCGTGCCGACTACGGGCAGCTCTTCACCGGCGGGCTGTCCCTCCCCGAGGAGACCGGGAACCCCTTCCAGCTCAGCCAAACGGCCCAGTCCTGCATGGAGGGAGGGGACCATCACTCGGCACTCATCTTGCTTAATGAGGCTATCAGGGCCAACCTGAATCGCCAGCCCAGGGGAACCGGGCTGGAGTACCTGAAGGCGCTCTGCCTCACCAGCCTCGGCAAGCCGCGCGAGGCGCTCATCTGGGCGCGCCAGGACCACCTGTGCAACCCGGATAACCAGGCCAACTCGGCGCCGCTCATCAGGCGGCTGGAGAGCTTCCTAAGCTAGAAAAGCACCTGCATCATGCATAAAGGAGATGGTATGGACGCAGCAGTTTCACCCGGAACCACAGTTCACCAAAGCATAGAGAGTTTCGTCCTTCAGGACCCCGGCGCGCTCTCATGTTCCGTGCGGGTCAAGGGGGCCTGGTTCGACTACTCGCGCCGGGATTTCTGGGACCATGTCTGCCGCTATGCCGCCGTTTTCTCGGGACTCGAGCATCAGAGCGTCATCCTCTTCGTCAAGAAGCTCGACATCCACCTCCTGGCCGCCTACATCGGCGCCATGAAGGCCGGCCACCTCCCGGCGCAAGTCAGTTTTCCGTCAGCCAAAGTCAACGAAACCGAGTACCGGAAGAAGATCGACCACATCCAGCAGATCACCGGGTTCAGCGCCGTCTTCACCGAGCAAGAGGGCGACCACCTGGCCCCCTATTTCGGTTCGGCCCAACTCTTCACCCCGGCATCGGCCGTCCCGGCCAAGACGGCCCCGGCGCAGGTCAAGGGGGGCGACAACGCGCTGATCCAGTTCTCCTCCGGCTCCACCGGCCTTCAGAAAGGGGTGATCCTGACCCACGACGCGGTGGTGGCGCACATGACAAGCTACGCCGCGATGCTCAAGATCGCCTCCGGCGACGCCATCGCCAGCTGGCTCCCCCTGTACCACGACATGGGGCTGATCGCCTGCTACCTGATGCCGCTCATGACCGGGATCCCGTTTTACCAGCTGGACCCCTTCGACTGGATCATGCAGCCGGACCTCCTGCTCCAGCTGATCGAGGAGAAGCGTCCCACCATCTGCTATCTCCCCAACTTCACCTACCAGGTGCTGGCCCAGAAGGGGAAAGTACGGGACCTGAGCAGCATCCGCCTCTGGGTGAACTGCGCCGAGCCTGCACGCCTCACCAGTCACGAAAAGTTCCGCGCCAAGTTCCCCAGCGTCGCCCCCGAAGCGCTCACCGTCTGCTATGCGCTGGCGGAAAACACCTTCGCCGTGTCCCAGACCCTCCCCTGGTGCGGCAACTCCACCCGTCTGCACCCTGAAAAAAAGGTCCTTTCCTGCGGCAAGCCGCTCCCGGGCGTGGAGGTCAGGATCTTCGACGCGCTGGAGACGGGCGACGGCGAGGTGGGGATCCGCTCCCCCTTCCTGTTCAACTCCTTTCTGGATAATAGCCGCCCCCTGAGGGACGGTTTCTGCCTCACCGGAGATCTCGGCTTCATCGACCAGGAGGGTGAGATCTTCATCACCGGGCGCAAGAAGGACCTGATCATCGTGCATGGCAAGAACATCTATCCCCAGGACGTCGAGTTCGTGGCCTCCGAGGTGCCGGGGGTCTACTCCGGGCGCACCGTCTGCTTCGGCGTCTGGGATGAGGAGATCGGATCCGAGGAACTCTACGTCGTCGTGGAGCGCCAAAAGGACGCCGCGCCGACCCCGATCAAGATCGCCGTGCAGAAGGCGGTGCTGGAGGAAGTGGGCACGGTGCCCAAAAGGGTCGAGGTTGTCGAGCACATGACCCTGGTGAAGACCAGCAGCGGCAAGATCTCCCGCTCCCGCAACAAAGACCTCTACTTAAGCCAAGGATTCGCGCTCTTATGATCATCGCCGGCAACTCCAACGTGAACACCTTCAAGCAGCAGGGGATGGCGGCCTCCGCCGGCTCCGAAAGCGTCTCGGTCCTCTGGGTGGGGGCTCTCACCTCGCACGATTTCTTCAGCGGGCACCCGGCGGGGCAAAAAGTCCGCGAGCTGTTTGCCGGGCATGAGGGCTGGAAGTTTTTGAGCATGGGGACGCACGACATCTACGACCTCTGCCACGCGGCGTCCCAGTGGCGCCTCACGGAAAGCTTCGCCGCCACCAGGGAACGCTTCACCAGAGCGCTCAGAGAGCTTAAGGGCGACGGCAAGACCGGCTGGATCGTGTTCCCACAACCGACCGGTGAAATCCGCTTCGCGGGCATAGATCCCAAAGAGATCCTCTCCATAGCGAACAACTTCAACAGCCAGATCGAGCAGTGGTGCCACAGCGAAGGGATCGCGGTGGTGAACCCGCTGCGCCACATCCTGGGATCGGACGGCGAGCCCTTGCCGCACTTCCTGCAGAAAGACCGCATCCACGTGAACTCCGATGCCGCCGAGCTGTACCTGGCCGAAATTTCCCGGATTACCGGCGTAACACTTGAGTTCCGGAAGAATGCGCCGGTCTTCGAGCCCTTGAACGAGCCCGAATCGTACTGCTCGCTCCTGCTGGGCACGCTGGACCTGCCGTTTGACCGGGGACTCTCCACGGAGGCGCTGCAGGAGAAGCTGGTTCTCTTCGTGACGGAACTCCTGAAAGGGAAGGGGCTGGAGCTGGACATCGACCCCCAGACCGAGCTGGTCGACTCGGGCCTTCTGGACTCGCTCAACCTGGTGGAAACCTACACCCACGCGGTGAACGCCATCGCCATGGAAATCGACTTCGACGTCGATCTGAGAAGCCTCGACACGGTGGAGAAGATCTGCCGGTTCCTGGAGCAGAGAAAGGCCCTGGCAGGGGCGCTGCAGGGACCGACTTTTTCCGACTTCATCACCTCCCTGCGCGGCGACATCGAGGACCCGGCTCAAAGAGCGCTCGTCCTGGAGGCGGATCATCGCATCGCGACCCTGGACCCGGAACGCGTCAACTCCTTCACCGAGCAGTTCTACATAGTCTCCGGCAACTACAACTGCAACTACGGGATCATCTATTTCTGGCTATCTTTATGGGCCGCCGCCAAGGGGGAGTGCCAGACGGCGCTGGAGCTTTTGAACCACGGCAGCGGAGCCAGGATCGCGCACCCCTTCAAGGGGCCGCACGTCCAGTACTACCTCGACAAGTGGATCGGGATTGCCGAGCTGCTAGGCATAACGATCCCTACCGGCGTCGGGCCGGAGTCCCCGGTTGACGCTGCCGGCACTGCCGTTACGGCAACTCCGGCTGCTCCAATTGTCACGGCAACTCCGGCTGCTCCAATTGTTACGGCAACTCCGGCTGCTCCAATTGTCACAGCAACTCCGGCTGCTTCGATTGTTACGGCAACTCCGGTTGCTCCGATTGTCGCGGCTGTCGCGGCTGCCCCGGCTGCTCCGGTCGAGCCGGCCCGCTCCCGGCCGGAAAAGCCGGCGCTTGCGGCGGCCACTCCGCTGCCCCGGATCTCCCTGGTGATCCCTAGCTACAACTACGCCCGGTACCTTGAGGCGTGCCTCGACTCGATCCTGTCCCAGAACTACCCGAACCTGGAGCTGATCATCATGGACGGCGGGAGCACGGACGGCTCGGCCGGCATCATCCGCAGACACGAGAAACACCTGGCTTACTGGCAGAGCCAGCCCGACGCCGGGCAGTACAGCGCGATAGAAGAGGGCTTTCGGCGCAGCACCGGCGAGATTATGGCCTGGCTCAACGCAGACGACATGTTCCACCCGGGCGCTTTCAGCACCGTCTCCGGCATCTTCTGTGAGCAACCCTCCGTGGAATGGCTCATGGGAAGGCCGAACAGCTTCGACGAAGAGGGGAAACAGAAGCACGTGCTGACCTTCCTCCCCATGAACTCGCGCGCCAAGTACCTCGCGGATCAGGATCTGATCCAGCAGGAGGGGATCTTCTGGCGCAGAGGGCTCTGGGAGCGCAGCGGCGCCTACATCGAAAAGAGCCTCCTGCTTGCCGCCGACCTGGAGCTGTGGGCCCGCTTCTTCCGGAGCGCCGAGCTCCATGCAGTCAATACGCTGATCGCCGGTTTCCGGGACCACCCCCTGCAGAAGTCGAAGGACAAGGCCGCCTACACCGCAGAAGCGGACCGGGTGCTGGCCCGCGAGCGGGAGATCTTCGCCGCCGAGCGCAGGCGCTTCTGTCCTCCCGCGCCGCTCCCGATACTGGTTGAGCAGTATGGAGTAGCCCTGTGAATGCCGCTCGCTCCCAGGGATACCTGGTTTCCGCCATAGTCTCCACCTACAACGCCGAGCGCTTTCTGCGCGGCAAGCTGGAGGACCTGGAGGCGCAGAGCATCGCGCAGGATCTTGAGATCATCGTGATCGACAGCGGCTCGCCGCAAAACGAGCGCGCCATCGTGGAGGAGTTCCAGGCTCGCTACCCGAACATCCGCTACCTGAGGACCGAACAGCGGGAAACCGTGTACCAGGCCTGGAACCGCGGCATTAAAATGGCGACCGGCACGTTCGTCACCAACGCGAACACGGACGACCGGCTGCGCCGCGACGCCTACGAGATCCTGGTGCGGACGCTGAACGAGCACCCGGCATGCGTGCTCGCCTATCCCGACATGCGCATCACCGAGCAGGAAAACGCCAGCTTCGAGAGCCACCGCCCGCTCGGGACCAGGGACTGGCCACCTTACGACCGGCTCTCGCTGCTGGAGCTTTGCTGCGTCGGCCCCTTCCCGCTCTGGAGGAGATCGCTGCACGAGGAAATCGGCTATTTCGACGAGCGCTACAAAAGCGCTGCCGACTACGAGTTCTGGCTGCGCGCCGCCCTGAAGCACCAGTTCATCCATGTCCCGGAATTCCTTGGCCTTTACTGGCTGAGCGAGGAGACCGTCTCGCGCAAGGGGGATCTCCCCACCCTGGAATATCTGCAGATCCAAAAAAAGTACCGCCCCTTGTACGCCCCGCTGACCCCGGCGCCGCGCAGACTCACGCAGCAGGAAGAAGCGGCGTACCGGGCGCTGTCAACTGAGATCGCAGGGGGAGCTGCCGATGGAATCGCTCAGCTTGAGCGTTTTACGGAGCTGCATCCCGGCATCCCCGCGGCCCATTTGGATCTGGGCGAGCTCTACTACAAGGCGGGCGACATCGGATACGCCAAGAAGCATTTCGAGAAAGCCGCCATCCTCGATCCCACTTGCAGCAAGTATCGGGATCAGTTGCAGTCATTTATGAAGAGTGAGCTGTACCAGTCGCTGCAGCACCATACCGCTCAGGCATCGGTTAACCCTGCCGATATTGAGGCATATCTGGGCGCCGGGATGATCTGTATCCTGCTGGACCGCCTGGAGGCGGCCCAGGTTCACTACCTGCGAGCGCTCCAGATCGCCCCGGACAATGTGCTGGCCAGGGAGAACCTGGCTGCCTTGGATCTGGAAAACATCGCTAGATCAGGCCAAGCCAAGGCTGCTCTGCAATCGAACCAGCAATCGGACCAGGTGAAAGCTCAGCCGGAAGCGAAACCGCAATGCGACCTGCAATTCGAGCCGCAACACTGCCACGTTGATCCTGAGCTGCCGGCAGATTATTTCGGCTTCAGCCGCCCCGAGGTACAGCGGCTGGTGAGCCGCCGCGCCCGGAGGATCCTGGACGTCGGCTGCGCTGCCGGAAAACTCGGTGCGGGCCTTAAAGGACGACAGGATACCGAGGTCTGGGGAGTGGAGTGCGACGCTCAGGCAGCGGCTCAGGCGGCAAAAATCCTGGACTGCGTCATTACTGCGCCGGTCGAGCAGGCGCTGCAACAACTGCCGCAGGGGTTTTTCGACAGTATCATCCTCTCCGATCTCCTGGAGCATCTGGCCGATCCCGCGGCAGTCCTGGCCGGACTGGCGCAAAAACTTGCCCCTACCGGGGAGATCGTGGTGAGCCTTCCCAACGTGGCGCACTGGAGCGTACTGCAGGGTCTTATGGATGGCTCCTGGGATTATCAGGATGCCGGCATCCTGGACCGCACGCACCTGAGGTTCTTCACCCGGAAAAGCGCTTTGCGACTCTTCGCGGAGGCAGGTTTCAGCGCCACCAGCGTCACCCCGATCACCCTTTCGGGCGACCAAGGCATCCCGGAAGCGCTGCTGCGGGGCCTGCAACAAGGCGGGGTAGCCGGCCCGGAGTTTGCCGGCGACAGCGCCGCCTACCAGTACCTGTTCCGCTTGGTGCGACAGGAGTCCACCATGACTTCGATCGTGATGCTGACCTACAACGAGCTTGACTGCACCAGGGAGTGCCTGGAAAGCATCGAGAGGAACACGCCGGAGCCGCACGAGGTGATCCTGGTGGACAACGGCTCCACCGACGGCACCCTCCCCTTCCTCAGGGAACTCTGCGCCGCGAAGAGCCGGTACCGGCTCATCGAAAACGGTAGCAATCTCGGCTTTGCGGCAGGATGCAATATCGGCATGCGCCAGGCAAAAGGCGGCCGGATCCTGCTGCTCAATAATGACGTGGTGGTTACCCGTGGCTGGTTGGCCGGCATGTTGGAGTGCCTGGGGCGCGAACCGAATTCAGCCATCGTGGGCCCCATGACCAACGAGATTGCCGGACCGCAGCGGGTCAGGGAAACGAGCTACCGGAACACCGAGGAGTTGGAGCAGTTCGCCCGCTGCTTCAGAAGAGAAAACGCCGGCCGCCGCATCCCGGTGGACCGGGTGGTCGGCTTCGCCATGCTCTTTAGCCGGGAGCTGATGGAGTCGGTTGGGGAACTCGACGAGAGCTTCGGCACCGGCAACTTCGAAGACGACGACTACTGCCTGCGCGCCGCCCTGGCCGGATTTAGCTGCGTCATCGCGGGAGACGTCTTCATCCATCACTACGGCAGCCGCTCTTTCAAAGCCAACGGCATCGACTATGCCCGTGCCATGGCCGCTAACCGTGCCGTTTTCGATGCCAAATGGGATCTGGCACGGCTGGACGAGGGGCTGGCCAAGCAGGTGATAACCCATAACGCTCTCAGCAAGGGTCGCCGCCTGGCCCACCAGGGACGGCTGAACGAGGCAATAGACCTCCTGTTGCAGCAGGGCATCAAGTTCTCGCCGACCAGCCGGAAACCATACCAAGTGCTGACACAAACACTCATCGATGCGGGGAGTTTCCAAAACGCTCTGGAGGTGCTGACAGAGATGCCTGTGGGCGAGCAAGTGGTTTGCGCCCTGCTCGCGGGACAGTGCCAGCTGGGACTGGGCAATATTGAGGAGGCGCAGGCGTTTGTCGGCCGTGCCCTTCAGTTGGACCCGGAATCGGCAGGCGGCCTGTATTTAAAGGGTGCGCTGGCCTTTTGCAGGGGCGAGACGGCAGCGGCCGAGGAGTTGTTTCGGGCAGGCATCGCTGCCGACCTGGGCTTTGGTCCCTGTTACACGTCTCTCGCCGGGCTACTCTGGGAAAGCGGCGCTCGCGACCAGGGATTGCAGCTGGCAGAGCTAGGATTCGTGCTATCTCCCCTGAATATGGCCGCACTTGCCCGCTACCACGACTATGCCGGCCAGTCACAGGCATTGCCGCGCGAGGAACTCAAGGTACGAGAGGCGCGAGCCCTTTATCCGGAGCACAAGGCGCTGGCGTTCGGGCTGATCGATATCCTGATCCGGCGCGGCTTTTATGCAGACGCGATCGAAGAGATCGAGCTGGCGGCGGTCAAATTCGGCATGGACGACGCCATGATCGACGCGGCGCTTCAGATCAGAAAACTTGCCGGTCCCCCGGCACCTTGCGCGACAGTGCGCGGCAGCGTCTCGGTCTGCCTGATCGTAAAGGACGAGGCAAAGCACCTCCCCGCAGCGCTCCTGTCGGTCAAGCCGCTGGCCCGGGACATCGTTGTGGTAGATACCGGATCAAGCGACAGAACCTGCGACATCGCCCGCATCTTCGGGGCGCGGCTCTTTGAATTCCCCTGGAACGGCAGCTTCTCGGACGCGCGGAACTTCTCGCTCGCCAAGGCGGCCGGAGAGTGGATTTTCGTGCTGGATGCCGACGAGGTACTGGCCGGCTGCGATATCCCATCGCTCGCCGCCCTGCTGGAGCGCAGCACTGCGCCGATCGCATTCTCCTTCACCACCCGCAACTACACCGAAGAGATCACCCGGAAGAACTGGACCGCGAACGCGGGCGAGTACCCGGGCGAGGAGCAGGGCAAAGGGTGGACCCCCAGCGAAAAGGTAAGGCTCTTTCCCAACGACCGCCGGGTCCGCTTCGAAGGAGCGGTGCACGAACTGCTGGAGCTCTCGCTGGTCGGCTGCAGCATCCCGATCCACGCCTGCGACATCCCGGTGCATCATTACGGCAAAATGGACCTCTTGAAGAGTGCCGAAAAACAGGAGCACTACTACCTGCTCGGGCTCAAGAAGCTCTCCGAGACCGGCGCCGGCATCGAGTCACTGACCGAACTGGCGCTACAGGCGACGGAGCTTAACAGGTTTCAGGAGGCCGAAGGGCTCTGGCACAGGGTACTCGAGACGCGGCCGGAAAGCGCCGACGCGTACTTCAACCTGGGCTACCTGCACCTCGCGACCGGCGACTACCGCCAGGCCCGAGCCCATGCTCTCAAAGCAGCCCAGCTCGCACCTGAGATGAAAGAGGCAGCCTTCAATCTGGCTAAGTGCCAATTCTTGTTGGGCGAGACCGAGGCTGCGCTGGCAGGCTGTCGCCACATGCTGCAGAAATGGCCCGATTACCCACCCGCCATCTCTTTACTCAGCGTCAGTTGCGTGATTCTCGGCAATACCGTTGAGGCGGATACCCTGGTGGAAAAACTGCGGGGACTGCGCTTTGACTGCGGTGATTTCATCAGAGAATATGCGGAAGGGCTCGCGAAGGGGGAGCGCGACGATTTGGCGGCGCCGCTTTGGCATTTTGCCTATTCCCTCACCAAAGGGACGGCCACACCATGAGCGATTGCAGAGTCACAGCCATACCTGCCGAAACGATGCAGGAACTTTTTGATCAGGGAAACGCCTGGTTCGCTGCGAAAAATTTGCCGGCCGCCGCCCTCTGCTACCGGCGAGCGCTGAAGATCGAGCCGGACTTCGCCGAAGCAAGCTTCAACCTCGGCTGCACCCTGGACGCCTTGACCGGGCCACGCGATGCGCTGCAGCACTTTCTTCTGGCGGCAACTCTTCGCCCTGATTGGTGGGAGGCGCACAGCAACCTGGGCTTTGCCCTGGCAAGGATGGGGCGCATGGCCGAGGCGGCGGCAGAGCTGCAGATTGCCGCCGAGCTCAGGCCCCGTGACGCCGGGATCCGGAACAACATTGGGCTCGCCTTCAGTGCTTTGGGGCGCGCAGAGGAAGCCCTGGCGAGCTTCCAGGAGGCGATCCGCCTGAACCCGCTCTACCCGGAGGCTCACAGCAATCTCGCCATCCTGTTCGAGCGCTACGGCAGGACCTCGGAGTCCATATCCTCCTGCCTGGAAGCTCTGAAGCTTCGCCCGGACTACCCCGAGGCGCACCATAACCTGGCCTGCGCCCTCAAGTCGCAGGGACGGCACCAGGAGGCGGTAGCGCACTACCGGGAGGCGCTGCGCCTGAAGCCGGACTATGAGGAGGCCCGCAGCTCGCTCCTCTTTGCCCTCTGCTACCGGGCCAACGTTAATGAGGAAGAGGTGGTTGCCGAGCACCTGAATTTCGGCGCCCTGCAGCAAATGTCTGCGGTAACCCACGACAACGACAAGAGGTCGGACCGGCGGCTCAGGATCGGCTACGTCTCCGCCGACTTCAGGGCGCACGCCGTGGCTCGTTTCATCGAGCCGGTGCTGCGCCACCATGACCGCAGCCGCTTCGAAATCTTCTGCTATTCGAACGTTTCGGTTCCCGATGCCAAGAGCGAGCAGTTGCAGCAGTTGGCAGATCGATTCATTAATATCGCGGGAGTCCCGGACCAGGTTGCCGAGGAGATGATCCGCCGGGATGGGATCGACATCCTGATCGATCTTTCCGGGCATAGCGCAGGAAACCGCCTCTCCCTCTTCGCCAGGAAACCCGCGCCGGTTCAGGTAACCTGGCTGGGCTACCCGCATACAACCGGCCTTCCGACTATCGATTATCGCATCACCGATGCCGTCACTGATCCGGTTGGCGCGTCCGAGCATCATTATGCCGAAAAGCTTTTGAGGCTTCCCGGCAACTTTTCCTGCTTCGCTCCACCCGAAGAAGCGCCTGAGGTTGCAGAGCTCCCTTTCCTGTCCAACGGGGTGATCACCTTCGGCTCGTTTAATAACCCCGCCAAGATCACGCCGGAGACGGTAGCGCTCTGGGCGGGCGTACTGCTGGGGGTGCCGGGTTCCCGGATGCTGATCAAGGGTTATGCGCTGGCCGACCCCGGGAGCCGGTCCCGACTGGCAGCGCTTTTCGCAACCCACGGGTTGGCTCCGGAGCGCCTGGAGCTTTTGGGCAACACCCCTTCGTATCGGGAGCATCTCAGCCTCTACCACCGTGTCGACGTCGCTTTGGACACTTTCCCGTACCACGGCACCACCACGACCTGCGAGGCGCTCTGGATGGGAGTCCCCGTGGTGACGCTGGCGGGAGCCACGCATCGCTCAAGAGTCGGCGCCTCCCTTCTTGGCAGCGTCGGTCTACAGATGCTGGTGGCGCAGCAAGCGCAGGGCTATTGGGACGCCGCCATCGATCTGGCGCGGGATACCGCACGGCTTGCCCAGCTTCGAATGACGCTACGCCAAACCATGGCTGCCTCTCCACTCACTGATGCCGCGGAATTTACCGGACAGATCGAGTCGGCCTTCCGGGAGATATGGCGCAGTTGGGCCGCAGACGGCAATGCGAACAGCAATCCGCCGGCAACCATCGAGCAGGAGGCACTTATTTCCGTCCCGCAGGAGGCAACGGCGTCGGTTAATCAGGAAATACCGGCATCTCACGGGCAGGAGGCAATGGCAACTGTCAATCATGAGGCACCGGCATCCGTACATCAGGAGGCACCGGCGCCGGTCCATCAAGCGATACCTACATCTGTGGATCATGAGGCAATGGGGAGAGCTTTTCTGCAGGCTGGGAAACTCAATGCTGCACTCAAGCACTTCTTATCCAGCCTGCGTGCGCAAGGGTCGGCGGGCGGCGCGCTGGGTGGTATTCAAGACACTCTGAACCGTCAGATGACTTCAGACCTCACTCTGGCGCTCGACTACGATGCTGCCAGACTGGGAGCGGGACGCTCCGCCAGCGGGGACGACAGGATTATCGGAGCGAACCTTGAGAAGGCTGCGGAACTGTTGCATGCCTTGGGTCTGGTCACTCCGGCAGAACTTCTCTGCCGCTATCTCCTGGACCGCGGCCACCGCAGCCGGTTTGTCAGTCGCACGTTGGGCGAGGTTGCCATTTCTCTCGGGGAAGCCTCCCGCGCTGCCGGACATTTCCGCGACGCCATTGAGATGGGCGATAGCTCGCTTGCCGCCCGGATCAATATGGTGAAAGCTGAGGAGTCGGCACGCATCAAGAGTGGCGTGGAGAAAAGCGAACGCTTCCTGCTGATCAAGGCGTGGGGTTACGGCTTCTGGTCCGATGTGAACCACGTACTGGGCCAGCTTCTCCTGGCGGAAATAACCGGCCGCATCCCGGTGGTGCACTGGGGTGGCAACAGCCTGTTCAGCGACAACCCGAAAGCAAACGCCTTCGAGAGCTTCTTTGAGCCTGTGAGCCGATATACCCTCAAAGATTTGACCCTCGGAAACCGCAGCTATTATCCTCCCAAATGGGGCGCGGAGAACCTCGCACTGAACCAGGTCAACCAGGCCGAAGGTCCCTGGTCGCGCTGCTCCTCCCTATACAGCTTGGAGCGAGGGGAGGATGTCGTGGTAAGCGACTTCCACTACGCGGTAAACGACCTGGTCCCATGGATAGCGCCGGGTCACCCGCTGCACGGCATGACCACCGAGCAGATTTACCTGTACCTGTTTCAGCGCTATCTCACGGTGAAACCATGGATCGCTGCCAAGGTGGATGCCTTCTCCAGGCAGAAAATGGCAGGACGCCCACACCTGGCGCTGCACGTGAGGGGTGGCGACAAGGGGGGAGAAGATCCAAACCTGGCCCGGCTGAACGCCCTTTATCATCCGGAAATCGAACGCTACCTGTGGGAAACGCCGCAGGGCGGACTCTTCCTCATTACCGACGACAAAGAGATCCTGTCTAGCTACCTGGAGCGCTACCGGGACAGGATAGTCCATACCGGCGCCACGCGAACCGCTACGGCACAGGGAGTGCACTACCAGAACCACGCCAGCCGCTACCGGCTCGCGGAGGAGGTCATCATCGATACCCTGCTCGCGGCACGCTGCGAGAGCTTCATCGGCAACGGCCTCTCCAACGTCTCATGCGCCGTGGCCCAGATGAAGGGGTGGGCACCCGGCAAGCTCAGGCTTTTGGGCGCACGGCTGGACCGGCTGCGTCAATTCACCCTCTACAGGAATTAGTATGGCCTACCAGGCTTCCGGCCAAACGCAGTCGCGGCTCAAATACGCCGAGCTTATGCTCCGAAAAGGGATGCAGGAGGAGGCCCGCGCCCAATTGCAGGAGCTGGTGCGAGAGGAGCCGGAATACGCCCAGGCCCATTACACACTGGCTGTGGTACGCGCTTCCGAAGGATTCCCGCAGGAGGCAATTCCGCTTTTTCTGGAGACGCTTCGCTTGACTCCGGACCATGTGAAAGCCCTGAACGGCCTGGGTGTCGCATTCCAGCAGTTGGGTCGGGTTGACGAGGCCGGCTCATGCTATCGTGAGGCGGTCCGGGTAGATCCGCGCTATCAGGATGCCCGCATCAATCTGGCCGTTCTTTTCAAGGATCACGGCAGGCTCTGCGATGCCGAGCGGGAACTTGCCGAGGGGTTGCGCCTCGAACCGGGCTCGGTACGGCTGAGCTACAACCTAGCCAACGTGCTGCATTTCCAGGGCAGGAGCCTGGATGCGGTAGCCGCCTACCGCGACACGCTGCGGCTGGATCCGGAGCACCTCGACGCCCGGCAGAACCTCCTTTTCGCCCTGCACTACTCCCCCCAATTCAGCGACCGGCAGATCTACGCCGAACACCTAAAAGCAGCCCGCCAAAAGAAGTTCCGGCCCGGCGGGCTTGCACCGCGCAACCTTTTACCACGCCCATCGGAGCGCCGCATCAGGATCGGCTACCTATCACCCGACTTTCGCAGCCACGCTGTCGCCAGCTTTATCGAGCCGATCCTCGCCCATCACGACAGGAGCCGCTTCGAGATCTTCTGCTACGCCAATGTGGCCCATCCGGACCGGACCACCGAGCGGCTTAAAGGAGTTACCGACCAGTGGCGGGACATCTGCGGGCTGAGCGACGAGAAGGCGGCCGGCATGATAACCGAAGACGGCATCGAGATCCTGATCGATCTGGCGGGACACACCGCGGGAAACAGGCTGCCGCTCTTTGCCCGCAGGGCCGCACCGCTGCAGGTGACCTGGATCGGTTACCCCGACACCACCGGCCTGCCGCAGATGGACTACCGGATCACGGATCGCTTCGCCGACCCTCCCGGTGAGGCGGACCGTCTGCACAGCGAGCGCCTGATCCGGCTCCCGAGGTCGTTTTGCTGCTATCTACCGGCGCCGGACTCCCCTGAGGTGGGACCTTTGCCGCTCGCTGCCGCCGGCCGGGTCAGCTTCGGCTCGTTCAACAACCTCGCCAAGGTGACGCCCGAGGTCATCGCCCTCTGGTGCCGGGTGCTGCAGGCCGTTCCCGGCTCGACCCTGTTGCTCAAGGGGCGCCCCTTCAGCGATCCCGAGCTCTCTGCCGGTATTTTGGATAAGTTCAGGGCAGCGGGAGTCGAGCCCGAGCGCGTTGAACTGCACGGCGGCAACCCCTGCTCCGCCGATCATCTGGCGCAGTACCAAAGAGTGGATATCGCCCTCGATAGCTTCCCGTACAACGGCACCACCACAACCTGCGAGGCGCTCTGGATGGGAGTGCCAGTAGTGACGCTGGCCGGTACCAGGCACGCGGCCCGCACCGGCGTAAGCCTCCTGACCAACTGCGGACTCGCAAATTTGGTCGCCGAGAGCTGCGATGAGTATGTCCAGATCGCGCGGGACCTGGCGGAGGACGGCGTTGGTTTGCGGGAGTTGCGCGAGGGATTGCGGGAGAGGATGCAGGCATCTGCTTTGATGGACGGGGCAGGGATTACGCGGGAGCTGGAAGCGGAGCTGCTAAGAATGACAGTTGAGCTATAGATTTTGATCCACAACATGTCCACCAATATGATTCTGAACTACCCTCTTGTGAGCCGGCATACTCTCGAGCCCCCCGAAGAGCATTGAGGTTACATCGGGGACGCCGGTGTCGACAGGGAATAACAGAAAAGGGGGAGTGGCAAAATTGCCACTCCCCCTTTTCATTACGGTAACAATGACCGGAAAGACTCAGGCCGCCGACTCCAGATCAAGAGGCTTAACCTTCGGAAGCGGTTTTTGCGATGCCTGCCAGAGATCCCATTTAACCTGGTTCACCAACCACGACTCCGGCGTCGTTCCGGTCAGCAATCCAACCTTTATGGCCATATCGGCAGTCATCGAGGTGTGGCCATTCAGTAGCCGGGAAAGGTGGGGACGCGAAACCCCCAATCTGGCAGCTACCTGACCTACGCTCATTTCTTCTGGTAAAAATTCGCGAAGCACCTCCCCGGGGTGTGCGGGGTTATGCATAAGTGCCATGACTCATTCTCCCTTCAGTGATAGTCCTGGTAATCTACCAGGATCGCATCTTGTCCTTCAAATGAGAACGTAACCCGCCAGTTCCCATTAACCGTTATCGCCCAATGATCGCTTAGTTCACCTGTTAACGGGTGAAGCTTCCAGCCAGAGGCGTTCATGTCGTTAGCGCAGGTTGCTGAATCGAGACGAGTCAGCTGCAACCTTAAACGGGCTGCATGGTCAGGCTGTATGCCTGCCTTTGAGCCAGTTTCAAAAAACAGACGAAGACCTTTATGCCGGAAACTCTTGATCATGGAGAATGATAGCCTGTTAGGTTACAGGTTACAACTGATTTTCGGAAGTTGGAGTAGTTGTAGATAGCGGCTATTGAAACGGTGAAGGCTGGAACGGGAATGACCAGCGCTGATGGCGCGTGGAGAGTTGTTGCGGCTGTGCAAGGCGCCCGCCAATAAGTAACTGGCTTTTACCTTGGCTTTGGCAACTAGTAAAGGAAGGGCGCACGCATGGTAAAACGGCGAGAGGACCTGGAGCAGCCTCTCGGCGCCTCAGGCCCTCCCCTCCCGTCTCTCTGATACAGCCCGGCCCTGCAAGCTAATCCGCGTTTGCGTGGTTGGTCCTGAGGCCGGCGGCGATGTTGAAGTTGATGTCGATCACGATGGAGAGCTTCTCCGGCTCCGGATATGCCATCATTTCGAAGAACCTCTTGTCCATGAACAGACTCAGATTGAGGATGTCCTCGCGCAGTTTCTTCGGCATCGGGTTTTCCGGCTCGGAGAGTTCCGCCTGGAAGAAACTCCAGACCTTCTGGTTGAACTTGATGGCATCGAGGAGTTTGGTCTCCCGGTCCGGGGCATCCCAATTTTCCTGGCAGGCCTTCAGCAGCAGACCTGCCTTGGTCAGCACGGACGCCTCGAGCTCGCGCCCCGACATGCTCTCCTTCTGAATACCGACGTACTCTCTGATCGCGTTGTTAGTTTGCATTTTTCAGTAGCTCCTCTTCGTAATCGATAAGATTCTTGGCCGTTTTAAGGGCTTGGTAGTAGTTCCCAGTCTCGATCCGCTCGTTTATCTGCTCGACTAAACTAGCGGTACTTGGTGCAGCCTTTAAGATCTCGCTCGCCAGTTCGGAATACGCCTTCCGGTACTGGGGCACGTTTGGCTCGTCGATGTACATGAGCTGAATGGTGAAGTAGACCCGCTTGCAAGGCGTGTTCGCGTCCTTCTCGCCGAGGATGTCCTTCTCGCGCAGGATCGGAATGGTGTTCTCTATGAAGAGAACGGTTCCCTTGCCGCCGTTTCTGACCACGGCGCCGCCCACGATGAGCCTCTCATTGCTTTTCAAGGTAATTTTTAGGGACATGTCCGTTCGCTCTATCTTTCGGGAATTTGGAGTGGTCAACTGTCACTCCCTGACTTGTGGATTGTGCAAATTGCCGGCCAACTTCAACACTTTTTTACGCAGCGCCCGATTCTGTAAAAACAGCTCCGAATGCCGCTGTTTTAGCCATATTAGCAGCCAAAAGGCGGGCCTGAAACGCCGCTGCCAGGGGAAATGAGACGGGTATGGACTGCAACTCCTGCCAGCTTGAGGTTCAGTTCTGCTGCAATCGCGTCAAGTTTGGCGAGATGGTCAGCAATTTGACTTGTTATCGGAATTCGTGGTGAGCGGAGTGGACCTGCCACTTCCTTCGGGGTTTGGCGGAATCAAGGGAAAGGGGCAGGCTCGGCTGTTCTGCTGGGGCTGATCGTTTTTTTTATCGGGAGTGTCACTCAGCAGCTATATCGGTGCATCTGGGGAGAGAAGCGAGGGGAGCTTTTTAGGATGCTGTGGAGCGGTGCCTTCAGCGCGTCAACTTTTTGGCTTGGGACCTGCTCGGCCAGCGCATGGTGCCGGGTCCGCTCGAGTCGTCTGTCTTGCCCGTGCTTTCGCCGCGACTGGTTCAGCTTGCCATCTATGGGAGTTTTCTACAGAGGGGTTAGTCGCGGGTCAGAGGGAAAAGCGGGACGGGGGGATGCTCTCCCCCGTCCCGAGAGGAACTAGAACAGTCTCAATACGGCCTGCGAAGCCTGGGAAGACATGGAAAGCGAAGTTGTTCCCAGGGACTGACGCGTCTGCAGCATCAGCATGTTGGCGCCTTCCTGGTTCATGTCGGCCAGGGTCAGGTTGTCCGCACCGGTCTGCAAGGTGCTGATCATGTTGTCAGTGAAGTTCTGACGGGTGGTGATGATGTTCAGGTTTGCAGCCAGGGTCTGAGTGTTGGTGCGCAGCGTCGAGATGGCGGTATCCATCTTGGCAGAGTCCGCAGTGATGTCCGAGTTGGTCTGCCAGTTGCCGGATGCACCCGAAAGGCTCAGGCCGGTGGAGTTGGCCAGGAAGCCGACCACGTCCAGCTTGGAGGTGGCCCCCTCGTTGAAGTTAACGGTCAGGGTGTTGGTCGAGCTCAACAGGTTAAGACCACGGTACCCGGAATCGGACGAGATGTTGTCGATCTGGGCGCGGATGGTGTCGTACTGCACTGCGAGCTTCGACTGCACGTTGGTATCGCTGGTGCCGAGGGCGGACTGAGCGATACCTTTGGCTGCGTTGATCAGGCCGGTGATTGCAGTGATACCTGCGTTGGTTGCGGAAACGGTCTGCACCGCTTCTGCCATACCGTCCTTGCGGTCTGCAAGGTCGCTGGCGCGCTGGTTTGCGTTCTGTGCTGCGAAGAAGTTGGTCGGGTTGTCCAGAGCGCTGTTTACCTGCTTACCGGAAGAAAGCCTTTGCTGGGTCCTGTTCAGGAGGTTGCTTGTGCTCTGCAGGTTCAACAGGTTGGTTCTCATTGGTGCGGTGAGGGAAATGTCGCTGACGGCCATGGTGATTCTCCTTTTCTGGGTTTGTTCCGGCATTCTTGCCGGATGGTTGTGCTGCTGTCGGTTTCGATACCCGGCATTCTGCCGGTACTCCTATGCATCAACGCGGCGCCCGGAGCAATACTTCCACCCCTTTATCGCCTGCTTTCTTACGCATTTGAGTAACATTATCGTCCGCAGCCACCCATAACTTTAGGAGATATCCCGATGGACACCATTATAATGAATTAACCGCCATCTTTTGCCTCATGAGCCCCTCAAGCTCCATGGAGAGCCGATTTACCACCCCGCGCCAATCTCCCGCGCGCTTTTGCCTGAAAACGCGCATAGAGGGATACCAAGGCGACTCCTCCCTCCCGCCGAGCCAGCGCCAGTCGCAGGCATAGGGAAGCAGGGTCCAGACCGGCACACCCATCCCCCCCGCCAGGTGGGCGGCAGCAGTATCGATGCTGAGCACCAGGTCGAGATTGGCGATGATGGCTGCGCTGTCGCCGAAGTCGGCCATCTGGCCGGAGAGGTTGACCGCCGGCAGCAGCTCCTGCTCCGGTGCTTCACCCAGTTGCAGGCTGTACCAGTTGATGCCGGTTAGCGCGGCAAGCGGAGCCAGCTCAGCGTAAGGACAGGCTCTATTTCTGGGAAGCGGGCCTCCCCGCCATACCAGCCCCACCTTGAGCAGGGGACCGGCCGGCAGCCTCTGGCGCCAGGCCGCGGCGCGCAGCGGGTCCGGACTCAGGTAAGGAACCGCAACGGGCAACCGCTCCAGCGTGGTCCGGAAGATGCGCGGCAGGCTCAGAAGCGGCGCCCGGTAATCGAAGTGCGGCAGCGCCTCCCCCCTGGCATAGACCCCGGCAACCCCTGCCACCCGCTGCAGCAGCGGCTTTAGCGAGGCGGACTGGCACTCAAGCAGCACCGTGGCGCCGCGCCCGGCGACCAGCGTTGCATAGCGCACGAACTGCAGGGTGTCACCGAGCCCCTGCTCGCACTCCAGCATGATGGTAAGACCTTGAAGCGGCTCCCCCTCCCAGCGTGGCGCGCCCGGCCGGCATCCGGGATCTGCCTGGAAGCGCCACTCGTACTCCTGCCAGCCGCGCTCGAACTCTCCTGTGGAGAGCAGGCTGAGCGCCAGGTTCCAGTGCGCCTCGGGGTGCTGCGGATCGATGCGGAGCGCCTCCTGATAGACCCGGATTGCCTGTTCCGGCTGCATCAGTTCCTGGTAAGCGTTTCCCAGGTTGATGCGGGCCTCGATGGAGCCGGGGTGGAGCTCCAGGGCCCGCTGGTACAGTGGCAGCGCCTGTTCCGGCCGCTCCAGGTTCTGCAGACAGCAGCCCAGGTTCAGATAGGCAGGGAGGAAGTCGTCGCGTAACGCCAGGGCCATTTGGAAATATGGGACGGCAGCTTCACGCTCGTCTTTAGAGACCAGAACAGTTCCCAGATTATTATGCGCATCGGCCAGTTCGGGATTTAACCTGGCGGCCTGCTGATATCTTTGCCTGGCTTCATCGAGTCGACCGAGATCCTGGAGGGCGAGCCCCAGGTTATTGTGGATCTCGGCGCAATCGGGCCACTGCGCCAAAAGTCTGCGGTACGCCTCGGCCGCCTCGGTGTAACGCCCCTCCAGACGCAGCGCATTGGCCGCCCGGAACAGAGTATTCAGGTCGCCTGGCTTTGGCGCAAGATCGGCCACTATGGCAGAGACCACCGCTCTCCAATCCCCGACCGTCTCCTGCCGATACAGACGCATGGTCGGATACCAGGGAGAGTCGGACCTCCCGGTGAGCCAGCGCCAGTCGCAGGAGCCGGGGAGCATGAGATAGACAGGTTTCCCCATGGCGCCTGCCAAATGAGCTACCGCGGTATCCACGGCTACCACCAGATCGAGGTTCGCGATGAGCGCGGCTGTGTCGGAGAAATTCCCCAGCGAGCCGGAGAGGTCGCGCACGGCGCTGCCCCAGGGATGTGCTGCCAATTCTGCGGCGGCGGATCCAAGCTGCAGGCTGTAAAGCTCCAGCCCCGGCACCCCGGCAAGCGGCTCCAGCACCGAGAGCGGCAGGGACCGGTAGCGGTCGTTGTTGTACCCCGCGCTGCCGGCCCAAACCAGACCAACCTTGACTCCTCCTGCGCTCGGCATCCTTTGGCGCCACAGGGCGCAAAGCTCCGGATCCGCCTCCAGATAGGGGATCTGTGCCGGAAGGGTTGAGAGCGTCGTGCCAAGCAGAAACGGCAGGCTCATGAGATAGGCGAAGGTGTCGAAGGGTGGCGGCTCCTCTCCCAGGGCGAAGCAGGGAAGCCGCGGGCTTTGCGAGGCGAAAAGAGCAAGGAGTTCCGGGCGGCACTCAAGCACCACGCTCATTCCCTCCCGGGCCAGAAGCTGTGCATAGCGAAAGAACTGCAGGGCATCGCCGAACCCCTGCTCGGTCCGCAGCAAAAGTGTGCGGCCGGCAAGGGAGGAGCCGTCCCACATCGGCCTGCCGGCAAAGGTCGCCGGGAAGGCCGGCCCCTTCAGGCGCCATTGGTACTCGTGCCATCCCTGGCGATAATCCCCGGTAGCGAGCAGGGCCAGAGCCAGGTTCCAGTGGGCGTCCGCGTTCTCCGGGTCGATTTCCAGCGCGCGGCGTTCCGCCTGCATCGCCTCCGGGAAGCGGCTCATCGTATGCAGCGTGCCGCCCAGGTTGATCCAGCCCGACAGGTGATCGGGTTTCAGGGTCAGCAGCTTGCTGTACTGCACAGCCGCCTCCTGCCAGTTTCCCTCTGCACGCAGCGTATTCGCCAGGTTGTAATGCGCGTCGAGGTAGGCAGGGTCCAAGAGCAGCGCCGCACGGTATTGCTCAACCGCTGTCTCGTTTTGCCCCAGGCCTCTCAGCGCATTGCCCAGATTGCAGCTTGCCTCGCAGTAGCCGGGCTGGAGCGCGAGCGCCTGACGATAACGGCTGATTGCCTCGTCGTGGCGCCCCAGGTCCTCGAGGATCACGCCAAGGTTATTGTGCAGTTGAGCCTGGGTCGGCCTCATGGCGGCAGCTCGGGTGAAAAAGGAAAGCGCACCCTCCAGATCCCCGTCCTGGCGCGCCAGCGCGCCGGAAAGGGTCAAAAGCTCAACGTCGTCCGGTTTCCCCTGGAGCAGCTCGCGGCAAAGCTCCCAGGCCCGTTCCATGCGGTTTTCCTGCAGCGCCACGCTAAGTTCGGCAAATGCTTCCATGGTACCCTCTCAAAACTAGAAACTTGTGGCGGTAAAATCCCGCCCGGTTCCCGTAGGGGCGAACCTTGTGTTCGCCCCGATCTTGTTGTCGGCAGCTTACATCCGGATTGGCTGAACCGGGCGAACACAAGGTTCGCCCCTACCGTGGAAGGAAGAGGTAGGTAACGTTAACGGCCGTCGGAGAGTTGGCATCCTCCCAGCACCGGAGTGGCAGCACGTAGTACGTAGGTCGGGTTAGCGGCTTCATCGCGTAACCCGACAGGACGCATCCCGGTAACCTCACCCAGCCAACTGAGCCAATTGCTGCGCTACCCGCTGCAACACCCCGGCCCAATCGCCGCGCCGGCTCTGCCTGAAGAGGCGCGCACTCGGGTACCAGGGAGAGTCTTCCCGATCCAAAAGCCAGCGCCAGTCGCAGGCTGCAGGAAGCAGAACCCAGACCGGCTTCCCCAGCGCCCCCGCCAGGTGGGCTACGGCGGTGTCCGCCGAGATCACCAGGTCGAGGTGCTTAATGATGGCGGCGCTGTCGGCGAAGCTCTCTACTCCCCCCCCCAGATCGGTGAGCGCCATGCCCGGCGGCGGCGAGGCCGCTTGATCCGCCCCCTCCCCCACCTGAAGCGCATAAAAGCTCACTCCCGGGACCGCGGCAAGCGGTGCAAAAAGGCCCAGGTTTAAGGAGCGCTTGGCATCATCCTGGTAGCTTTTCCTGCCAGCCCACACCAGACCGACCCGCAGGCCGGCTCCCGCTATCCTGGAGCGCCAGAGCCCGGTCCGCTCCGGTTCCGCTGCCAGGTAGGGAATCTGGGCCGGTATGGTCTCCAGAGTGGTGCCGCAGAGATGCGGCAGGCTCATGAGCGAGGCGTGCAGATCGAACTCCGGCAATTGCTCGCCGCGCACCAGCACCCGGGTAATACCGGGGACTTGCGTTAGCACCGGCGCGATCGCCTCGGACTGACACTCGACCAGCACGGTCCCGCCCATCCGGGCCAGGGTCCCGGCATAGCGCACGAACTGGATGGTGTCGCCAAAGCCCTGCTCGGCATGGAGCAGGATGGTGCGACCGTTGAGCGGGGTGCCGTCCCAAAGCGGCTGGGCGAACTTCCTCATGGGGATCGGACCGGCCTTGCGAAAGCGCCACTCATAGCCTCGCCACCCCTCCTGGAAGCGCCCCAGAAGCAGCTGCACCAGGGAGAGGTTCCAATGAGCGTCGGCGTAATCTGGATCGAGGGCCAGCACCCGGAGGTAGCACTCGATGGCGCGGTCCGGCATGAGCAGAGCCCTGCTCGCCGCCCCGAGGTTGTTGAGCGCGTGCAGATAGTCGGGGTCCATGGTGAGCGCCTTCAGGTAACAATCCACCGCCTCGTCCAACCGGTCCTGAACCTGAAGGGCGATCCCCAAGGCATTCCAGGAGGGGAGATAGCCGGGATCCCGCGCCAGCAGCTCTTGAAAACAGCTGATGGCCAGATCGAGCTCGCCCCGGGCATGGTGCAGCTCGCCCAGGTTGTGCCGCGCCTCCAGATAGTCGGGGCAAAGGGTGACGGCCCGCTGCAGAGCTTGTCTTGCCTCGTCAAGGCGGCCACTCTCCTGGAGGGAAAGCCCGAGGTTGTGCCACCCCTGTGCCAGGTAGGGATCCAGCGCCAGTGCGCGCCGGTAACAGTCAATCGCCTCGACCGTCCGCCCCAGAGATTTCAGGCTGTTGCCCAAGTTGTAATGCAGCGCCATGAATTCCGGGTCAAGACGAAGCGCCCTCTGATAAACGGAAACCGCCTCGGAATGCCTCCCCGCGTTGTCCAGCGCGCAGCCGAGATTGTTCAGCAGCTCGGGGTCGCCCGGATTGAGCGCCAGAGCGCGCTGGAACTCCCGCGCCGCCTCCAGGAAGCGCCCCTCCCCGCTAAGTGATAGACCGAGAGTCCGGTGCGGCTGCACCTCGCTAGCTGCCTGCTGCGATGCCTGTTGCGACGCGGCCAGGGCGAGCGCCTCCCGGACGCGCAGCACGACCTCCGCCCAGTCACCGAGCGCCTGCTGCCTGAAGAGCCGCATGGTCGGGTACCACGGGGAGTCCTCGCGCTCCAGGAGCCAGCGCCAGTCAGGAACCAGCGGTATCAGCACCCAGACCGGGAGGCCGAGCCCTCCGCAAAGATGCGCCATCGAGGTATCCACCGTCAGTACCAGGTCAAGTTGGCAGGCAAGCGTTGCCGTATCGGAGAAATCGCGGATTGCCGGAGCGAGATCCTTGAGCGGCAGCGACCTGGAGCCGAGCGCTTCCTGCGCAGCCTCACCCATCTGCAGCGAGTAGAAGGTCACTCCCGGGATTCCCGCCAGGGGAGCCAGAGCCTGCAGTCCGATGGAGCGGTTCGCGTCGTTTTGGTGACCGGGGTTGCCGCCCCAGACCACCCCAACCTTGAATGAGCTGTCTTGGGCGATCTGGTGAAGCGAGGCAGAGAGCGGCGCCGCATCTGGCTGCAAGCAAGAAACTGGATCGGGCTGCAAATAGGGAACCGCATCGGGAATATTGCCGAGCTCGGTAGCGAAGAGAGCGGGAAGGTCGAAAAGCGACGCCTGCAGGTCGAACTCAGGTGGCGTCTCCCCGGCCACAAGCACCTGCGAGACCCCCGCCACCCGTGCCACGAGAGTCACCAGGGCCCGGGATTGAACCTCGACCAGGATCGGGCCACCGCGCTGAGCCACCAGCGGCGCGTAACGCACGAACTGCAGCGTGTCGCCCAGCCCCTGCTCGCCGTAGAGCAGGACGCTGCGGCCGGCAAGAGGGGAGCCGTCCCAGCGCGGGTGATCCTGCCATCTGGGTCTCAAGGCCTGCTCGGTTTTGCGGAAGCGCCAGACAAACTCGCGCCATCCCAGGGTGAGCTCACCGGTCAAAAGCAGCATGACCGCAAGATTCCAGTGGGCATCGGCATGTCCGGGGCAAAGCCGTACCACCTCGGCAAATCCGGCCAGCGCCTCGCTGAAGTTCCCGCTTTCCCGGCAGGCAGTGGCCAGGTTGAAGCGGGACTTGAGGCTATTGGGGTCGAGGCTCAGCGCCTTCCTGTAGCAGGCGATGGCCCCTTCCGTTTCTCCCTGCAACTGCCTGTTGATGCCGAGTGCCTCGTGCAGCGGCGCCAGATCGTCGCCCAGGGCAACGGCCTTCTCGAAGCTCTGCCCGGCTTCCGCGATACGTCCCATGAGCTGCAGTGAGGCAGCCAGGGCGTAATGAGGTTGCCAACTACCCGGAAGGAGCTGGGTTGCCTTGCTGAACCTTACCGTCGCCTCGCGATGCCGCCCCAAAGCCGCAAGAAATTCTCCGCAGAGCTGGACCCGCCGACCGTTGAAGGGATCACGAGCCGCGGAGCTCTCCACAAAACGCCAGGCTGCCACGTGCAGCTCGCCACGAACCCGCTCGACCAGCTCGCCCCATTCCCCCTGCCGCTCCTGCCTGAACAGGCGCATAGATGGGTACCAGGGTGAGTCCTGGCGCTCCAAGAGCCAGCGCCAATCCCCCGCCTTAGGAAGCAGCAGCCAGACCGGCTTGCCGAGCGCCCCGGCGAGGTGCGCCACCGAGGTGTCCACAGAGATGACCAGGTCCAGATGCGAGATGAGCGCCGCGGTATCGTCGAAATCTTTGATCTGGCCGGAGAAATCAATCAGTTCCAGCCCCGGCACGGCGGCTCCGGCAGCCCCCTCTCCCAGTTGCAAAGAATAGAAGCTCACCCCCGGAATCTCCCCCAGCGGGCTCAGTGCCTCCAGAGAGCAGGAGCGAAAAGGATCCGGCACTGGTTTCCCGGCCCATACCATCCCGACCTTGAAGCTATCGTCCGCCCCGATCCGTTCACCCCAGGCGGCCAACCGCTCCGGATCCAGGCTCAGGTAGGGAACCTCCCCCGGGATGTCGTCAATGGTGGTGCCGAACAGGTAGGGAAGCGACAACAGCGGTACCTGCAGATCAAAATCGGGGAGTTCCTCACCCATGACAAAGACCGTCGAGACACCGGGGATGCGCTGCACCAGGGGGCGCAGCGAGGCCGACTGGCACTCCGCCAGGACGCTGCCGCCTGCGGCCGCCACCAGCGGGATATATCGCAGAAACTGGATGGTGTCGCCAAAGCCCTGCTCGGCGTGCACCAGGATGCGCCGCCCGGCGAGCGGCGAGCCGTCCCAGAGCGGCTGCCTGAAGCCACGCCTGGGCGAGGTGAAGGAATCCCTGCGCCAGCGCCACTGATACTCCAGCCATCCCTCGCGGTAGTCGCCGGTTAACAGCAGGGCAAGTGAGAGGTTCCAATGGGCCTCGGCACAGGCGGGGTCGAGTTGCAGCGTCTCCCGAAAACAAGCGATGGCGCCTGCCGCATCGCCTCCCCTTTGCAGCGCTGAGCCCAATGCCACCCTTGCTTCCAGGCAGCCAGGCGCCTGCAGCAGGGAGGACCGGAAGGAATCGGCCGCTGCGCCGAACCTCCCCAGCTTCATCAGGGAGTTCCCCATGTTGTTCAGCGCGAGCGGATCGCCTTCGCGAAGCTCAAGGGCCTGCCGGTACTCGGAGAGCGCCTCTTCGTGCCGTCCCGCTTCATCCAGGATGGTTCCCAGATTGATGCGGGCGTCGGCGGCAAAGGGCTCCCCGGCAGCCGCGACGCTTTGATAGAGCTGCGCCGCCTCGGAGCTCTTGCCGGCAAGATGCAGCTCCAGGGCGCGCTGAAAGCTGCCCCTTGAGAACTCCATTGTCACTCCCATGGCGCTAGGCAAGGCGCATCCTCTGAAGTTCAGCCTGGTTGGCGAGCTTGGTCGCCAGATAGTGGAACTGCCGTGCCGCGCCGCCCCAGGAGAGGCGCTCCATTTCCGCCGCGGCCCGGGCGCCCTTAGCCGGCAGCTCGTCCCTATGCCGGTACACCTCCTCAAGCGTCTCTATGACCTCCTCAAGCGCAGGTTCCTCCCAGACCGCCGTCTGCACCCCCTGGCTTCCCACCACCATCGGGCGGTAGCGGGAGAGCGGATAGGCGATGTTCTTGTTGATCACGTCGGCGTGACCGCTGGTATCCGAAGCGATCACGCTGCGAGAACAGGCCATGTACTCGCACATCACCATGTTGTTGCCTCCCTCGCAGCGATTGGGAAAGAGTCCCACATGGCTCGCCGCGAAGATCTCGCGGATGGCGGCGTTGTTGACCAGCGGGTGGGCCAGGACGCGCGCCGGGTCCAGGCCGTTGGCGAGGATAGTGCGCTGCGGCAGATCCAGGAAATTCTGCTCGTCGTGACGGTAAGTTATAAAGGGAGAGGCAGCCATGGTGGCAAGCGAGAAGGGCCACTGATTGGTCCAGCTGCAGGAGAGCCAGACGTCACGGTGCCGCTCCATCAGGACCCGCATGGCGGCGATCACGATGTCCTGGGACTTTCTCAGCTCGAACTTACCGCCCGAGAAGACCACGAACCGATCATCGGGAGGGGGAGCTACCGGATAGAAATTGGCGGGATCGATCCCCTGCAAGATGGTGCAGGTGTTGCTGACCCCGCCGATCCTCAGGTTATACTCGCACCATTTCGAGCCGGCCACGATGAAGTCCCAGCGCCGGGCGGCCTCGCGGGTGAAGTTGAGGATCTCTATGTTGTCTTCGAAGAAGCAATAGCCGATGTTGATGTCATTCCAGGCCTCGGGGTTGAGCGGGGCCAGGTTGCGTGGCATGCAGTGGAGGGTAACACCGTCTACAGGGGGGAGCTTGGCGATCTCGCGCTCGAGATAGGTCCCGGCGATCCCCCACCCGTGCGTGGAGCCGCTGGGCATCGATACTTTCATGCAGAAAACCTCTCAAATGGCGATAGAGCGAACCACTACATGTGAGCAACTACCATACCACCGGCACATAACGGCCTAAGTCATTGAAATTGTATTGGATATTTCTACAAGGAAAGAAGTGGGTCAAAGTTTTGGCGGCTGAAGTCAGAAATGTTGGCGCTGTCGAAGCTGAGGAAGGTTGCGGTGTTAGCGGTGATCTGTCTGGCAGGGTGGTTCCGGGCAAGGGTGCCCCAACAAGCGGTTGCGTCAGCACGGTCCGGTTAGCCAATGGCAGTGCCGGTTGCCGCAGCGCAGTGTGCCGTCATCAGGTACCCCATCCCTACCCTGTCCCTCCCCCATAGAAGGGGAGGGGACGTTGGGCTCCTCCCCCTTCAAGGGGGAGGTTGGGAGGGGGATGGGGGGAAGTGGGATTATGGATTTCAGGCGGTTACGGTTAAGCTAGTCAGGAGACCAGGAACCAAATCGGGCGTGATTTAGCAAATGAGGGAGCCGTTATCGCATGATTCGGGGATGTGCTAAAAAAGCTGGATTTCAACAGCCTGAGGTCTGGTTTCTCTCAGCTCCGCTTTACCCTCAGGGCTCGTTCCGCTCGCTCTGATCGGAGAGGAGCACGATGTCGACCCTGCGGTTCTTGCTGCGCCCTTCGTCGCTCGTGTTGTCCGATATGGGGCGGTATTCCCCGTAACCTGTGGCGGAAATCTTGGCCGGGTCGAAGTCGTCCTGCCTGGTGAGGTACTGCAGCACGTTGGTGGCGCGCGAGGTGGAGAGTTCCCAGTTGGAGGGGAAGGCTGACGAGCTAATCGGCATGTTATCCGTGTGCCCCTCCACCCGCACCGCGTTGGAATAGTTGGCAAGCGAGCCGACCACGTCGTTTAGCAGGGTGTAGGAACTCTGCTTGAGCTGTGCGCTCCCCGAATCGAAGAACCCCGCCTCTTTGAGACTCACCACCAGTCCGCGCTGGCTGATCGAAACGGTCACCTTTTTCTGGGCGCCCGCCTTCATGAGGTAAGCCTCGATGGAGGCCTTGGTAATCTTGAAATCCTGCTCCCCTCCCCTGCTCTTCCCTCTTCTCGGGGGAGTTACGGTGAGTTTGGCAAGCGAAGGCATCACGCTGATGGCGCCGGAGTCGATCACGTTGGGCTTGGAGCCGGAGGTGGTGGTGGAGTAGCCGAAGGAGTCGCGCATCGACGCCATCACCTCCTCCACCTTCTTCTTGTCGGTCTGGCTCATGGCGTAGAGAGTAACGAAT
>Ga0209317_1000959_pt1 | contig 28849 bp, 24 predicted proteins | sample RifGroB2_FD_183994 | JGI IMG/M metagenome (GOLD analysis project Ga0209317, IMG submission 183994) | Soil microbial communities from Rifle, Colorado, USA - Groundwater B2 (SPAdes) (version 2) | ecosystem: Environmental > Terrestrial > Soil > Unclassified | place: Rifle, Colorado | collected...
CAAGGAATTGTCAGGCAAGCACACCGTTATTCTCAGCACCCATATCCTCCCGGAAGTCAGCATCCTCTGCGGCAGGGTAATCATTATCAACAAGGGGAAAGTGGTGGCAGAAGACAGGCCGGAGAATCTTGCAACTGAAAGCGCGCAGCGGGTGTTGTTGCGCATCAACGGTAATGCAGAGACGATCGAGCAGGAACTTTCGCGTGTGGACGGCATTCAAGGCGTTGAAAGAGAGCTGGCTGCTGACGATGCCAGCAGATTTATCGTCGTGTTTGAAGATGAGAAAAAGGGAAGACAGGGAATCCAGGCCGTGATTGAAAAGAACAGATGGGAGCTTGTGGAAATGCGCACCTTGGAGGTTAGCCTGGAAGACATTTTCATCAAGATGGTCACAAAGGAGGAGGCATGAATATCAGGAATGTCAGCCTAATCCTCAATCGGGAGCTGAAATCCTATTTCAGCTCGTTTACGGTTTATATAGTGATCATCATGTTTTTGCTGATGACGGGTTATTTTTTCTACAACCTCGTCGCCACGTTCTCGATTGTCAGTTACCAGGCGCAGTCCGACCCCATGCTGGCCAAGCAATATCAGCTGCTGAATATCAATGAGACGGTGATCAGGCCGCTGTTTGGAAGTATCGGAATCATCCTGTTGCTGATGACGCCGTTATTGACCATGAGACTCCTGGCTGAAGAGAGAAAGACCGGCACGATCGAGCTGCTTCTGACCTTCCCGGTCAATGATATTGACGTGGTGCTGGGCAAATATCTGTCCTGCCTCGCTGTAATGCTGATCATGGTATTGCTGACGGCTACCTACCCCATTCTTCTTGTTGTTCTGGGTGAGCCGGAAGTGGTGCCAATCTGGACGGGTTACCTGGGACTTGTTTTGCTGGGGGCATCAGCCATCTCCCTGGGGTTATTCACTTCTTCTTTGACGGAGAATCAGATTGTCGCCGCGTCACTATCCTTTGCCATGCTGTTCTTTTTCTGGTTTTTAAGCTATTCCGTTCAGCTGGTATCCGCAGGGCTGGGGCAATTTTTGGGCTACCTTTCGATTAACGAGCATATAGAAAGCATGTCGAAGGGGGTGGTGGATTCGATGGACATCATTTACTACCTTTGCTTTATCGTTCTATTCCTGTTTCTTACGCTTAGAAGTTTAGAGTCGAAGAGGTGGAAATAATGAAAGCCAAAGGATTGTTTGCGCCATTGGGTCTGTTGTCCATTTTCCTGCTGGCGGCAGGAGGTATTACTTATGCGATAACCGGTGAGATGGGCAACCTGCCATTGACACTGATTTGGGTAGGCCTTCTTTTACTGCTGCTGTTTTTCTATATATATTTTCCGGAAATCAGGGAGTTCATCACCAAGCGTTCCACCAGGTATGCCTTGAATACGGCGATCATGAGCGGGGTGTTTTTATTGATAATCGGGCTCATTGCCGGCATGTCGGTCAAATACAAGGTGCGGGTCGATTTGACAAAAGATAGCCGTTATACCCTCTCTGACCATACGCTCAAGATAATAAAATCCTTGGAAAAGGATGTTGAAGCTATCGCATTCTATCGTGGTGACCAAAGGACGAAACAGGCGATGTCCGACCTGTTGAGTGAATATTCCTATCATTCACCCAACTTCAGCTTTCGCTTTGTAGACCCGGACAGGGATCCGATAGAAACGGCAAAGTATGGAATTACGGCCTACAGAACCACTATATTGAAGTATGGCGATAAGCAGGAGATTGTCGAAGGGACTGAATCTGAAAACAAACTCACTAATTCCCTGCTTAAGTTGATCAGCAAGGACATCAAGGTGTTCTACTTTGTCACTGGGCACGGTGAAAAGCGTATCAATAGCGATGAAGAAAATGGCTATTTGTATGTCAAGGACGCGATCGAGAAAGAAAACCATCAGGTACGCGACCTGCTGTTGATCAATGCGGAAAAGGTGCCCGATGATGCTGCTGTCCTAGTGGTGGCGGGTCCAGAAACGGACTATTTGCAAGCCGAATTGGACATGATCACGGCATTCGTCAAAAAAGGCGGGCGAGCGATATTCATGGTCGATCCGAGCGGCGGTTTGAAAAACCTTGTTAGCTACCTGGGCGGCTTCGGCTTCGAGCTTGCGGATGATGTCATTTTTGATAAAACGAGTGAAGCGTCCGGTGGCAATATCGCTATACCCGTGGTGGTGCAATATCACAAGGATCATCCCGTCACCCGGGAATTTGAGCAGTTTACTTTTCTCCCGTTTGCCCGTTCTGTCCATATAAAAGAAGAACCTGCCAAGGGAAGCTGGGATCTTGCAAAAACGAGCGACAAAACCTGGACGGTTACTAGCAATCTTAAAAAACTTACCAAGGAAGATGAGAACTTTGACTCTGACAAGCACAAACGCGGACCTTTCAGTGTGGTGGCAGTCACCGCTGTGGAGGTGAACCTCGGGGACAATAAGAACAGCAAAGTCACGGACGATAAACCCAAGAGCGATAAGCCTGCGAAAGGGCAGGAAGACAGCCTGAAAACATGGGGGAAGATACTGGTCACGGGGGATTCCGACTTTGCCAGCAATAAATTTCTCAAGGCAGGCAATAAGGATTTTCTCCTGAATATGCTTAACTGGTTGGCAGAGGAAAATATTCTAATATCGGTAAGGAAGAAAGAGCCGGGCTTGACGCCGCTTATGTTAACCGCCGTTCAGGGGAAAATTGTTTTCTGGCTTTCCGTGGTCATTGTGCCATCACTACTTTTAGTGACGGGGCTTGGCGTAACCGCTAGAAGAAGGCGTGGCGCGTGAACTTTACTAAAAAGACCCTATTCTGGTTTATCGTGCTGATCGCACTGGGTGGCGTATTCTTTTTCTACGACAAAAAGGAAGAGGCGGTTAAGCAGTTAAAAGAAGAACAGCTGAAACTGCTACCCACCGCCGTGAAGGAAGTCTCGGAATTCTGGATAAATTACATCAAGGAAAACCGTCAAATCAAGGTGGTTCGCGAGAACGACGCATGGCAATTAGTACAGCCATTAAGCGCAAAAGGCGATGTCAAGGCGATAGAAAAACTATTAACCAACGTCATTACAGCCAGGAAGGATGCGGTACTGTTTGAAAAGGTTGAGCAGCCAAAATTGGAAGAACTTGGCCTGGGTGACCATGAGGTTGAAATGGGCTTGAAGTATGCAAATCAGGAAACCGTCATCATTTTCGGGGATAGAGGACCCACCAATAATGTGGCGTATGCCATGTTCAAGGGGAGGCCGGAGGTGTACCGCGTACATTCGGATCTCAAGAAGGAAGTGAGCCAAGACGCCTATGCCTTGCGTGATAAGGTTATTCTGGATTTTGACCCGGCCAAAATGAGGCGGCTCGAAATCGTGAAAAGTGGCAAGCCCAAGGTAGTCATTACGCAAGAGCAGTCAAAATGGAATATGCTTGAACCCACAACAGGGATAGCTTCCATGGCAAAAGTGCTGGAATACCTGTTTGCAATAAAAAACGGGGAAATAAAGGCATTTGCCGATGAAAATCCGGCTAACCTTGCCCCTTATGGCCTATCTTCACCGATGTTGCAGTTGACAATATACCAGGAGAAAAAAGAGAAGCCGTACATACTCACGATTGGCGACAAGGACCGGGCAAGGAGGGGATATTTTGCCAAGGTTAACCAAATGGAAAAAGTATTTGATGTCGAAGAAGACCTGGTCAATACGCTCCTGTTGAACATGGATAAACTGTTAGAGGAAAATGCCGGGAAGTAGGGCCGTAGCAGGAATGATCGCCCTTGGAAGACGATTTTCCGGGGGAAACAATTTCCAGGATGAATCTGAAACAGGTTGATGTGTCATCCGTAGGTCGGGCATAGCCCACCCTACATTCATTTTGCTTCGGCTTGTCTGGCTCAGGTTCATGCGTCTTTTAGCCCATCCGCCACCGCCGGATAACGCAGCTTCACTTTCAATTCCCGCTTCATGCGCATGTTGATCAAACGGCGCGATTCGTTCATGAACGACCACAGCGCCGGTGACGCGATGTGTTTAATCTCCGCACGTGGTAAACGTGGGGTGCGTGGCAGGCCGAACGCATCCGCCACCGCGTCGAAATAGTCGCCCATTTTCAGATCGCTGTCATCGCTGGCGTGGTATACGCGACATGCATTGCCATATTGCAATGCCGCAATGCCGATGCGTGCCAGATCGTCGGCATGGATGTGGTTGGTGTAGCTGTCCTCCTTCTGCATAATGGCCGGCGTACCCGCACACAGGCGATCCAAGGGCAACCTGTCTGTCGCATAGATACCCGGTACGCGTAAAATACTGGCCTTCACATGATTGCGCTTCGCCCAGTCGCGGATTTGCCTTTCCGCATCCACACGCCGCTGTGCACGCGCCGTTTGCGGATTGAGCGGATGCGATTCGCTCACCCGGGCGCCGCCGCAATCGCCATACACGTCGCTGGTGCTGATGTAGATGAAGTGCCTGGGCGGGGTGCCGCGCGACAGCTCGCTGAGCAGATTGCGCGTACGCGTATCGCAGGCGCCGTTATTGGCAGGTGGGGCAAAATGCAGCGCGGCGTCCGCCAGTCCAGCGATGCGCGCGAGGCTGGCGCGATGATCCAGATCGCCGATAACCGGCATCACGCCGAGTGAGCGCAATTTTCCCAGATAGGCCGGATTGCGGATCAAGGCAAATATCCGGTAGCGATTGGCCAGCAAAGGGATGACGCGTAGCGCCATGTCCCCGCATCCGATAATCAGCAAGCGTTTCATGCCCTGCAGCGTGCAGAAAATGGCCAGGCAGGTGGATAACCCATATTCTATTCGCCGCACGCCTTCATCGTGGCCATCGCTTTTTGGTAATACTCAAATGCTTCGCCGGTCTTGCCCAACCGTTCCGCCAGTTGCGCCAATGCGGTGAAGGCGGCGCGGCTGGGCGCGATACTGACGCTGGCGTCCAGATAGTTTTGCGCCTTACCCCAAAGTTTGTGATGCAAACACAACTTGCCGAGCGCCAGCAACAATCCGGCGTCGTCCCTGTGCTGCTTGAGCCACTTTTCGGCTTGTTCAATTTGCGCAGTCATGCCGCAGGGTTGCTCGCCCTCGGGCAGGCAATCGCCGTACAGCGCTACCAGTTCGCTGTCCCATTGCGCGTTCAGGCTAGCGGAGAGCAATTGCTGCGCAAGCGAACAGCCGCCGTGCTGGGCCAGCGCGCGCGCGGCGGCGGCGGCAATCTTGCCGCGGCGCTTGAAGTCGCCAGGGATGTTTTTCAGGCAGGCGGTCAGATCATCCAGATTTTCCTGCTGACGAATCTTTTCCAGCCAGGCCTGCTGGCGTAATTGCGACGCCACCGTCACGTCGATAAGTTTGCGTTTCTCCAGCTGATCGAGCACATCCAGCGCTTCATCCCAATTGCCTGACTGTTGTTGCGCTTTCAGCTCCAGCGACAATGCGCCGGGATGTCCCTTGATTCCGCTTTCGCGCAATTCGCGCAAAGCATGCAGCGCGGCGCGCGGATCGCGCTGATCAAGCATGAATTTGGCGGTGGCCATCAGGCGCATGGTGGCATCGCCAATCGTCTTGCCCTCGGCAGCGGACAAGTAAGCGTCGCGTTTTTCGTATTCGTGCAATTCGTGCGCGGAACGCGCCGCGATGATGGGATGCAAGGCGGAAGTGTCGCCCAGCTCCATCGCGCGCGCCGAAGCCTTTTCCGCTGCGGCATAATGCCCTTCAAAGAATGCGTTGAGCGCCTCGTCCAACAGTTTGCGCGCTTTGGCCTGTGCCTGTTCCAGGCGGAATTTCCGCACATATCCAGGCAGTTGCGTGGTGGCAAGAATCAGGCGCAGCAGCGCATAGCCAAACACAAAAGCGAACAGCAGCAAAATGATGAACAGCGTAAGCGACAGCTCGATACGATACGGCGGATACACCAGCAGCACGTAGGCGGGGTTATGCGCTGCAGTGGTGAGCGCAACCGCAGCGGCGAACAGCAATAATAGCCAGAACAGATATTTCATTGCGCCGTCTTGCTGCTCGCACTGCGCCCGGTTGCATTTGGCCGTCCCTCGAAACTCGCCTTTGGCTCGTTCTCATGCGCCAGGCGGTAATTACGCACCGCCTGCAGGCTGGGGCTGATGTCCGGCAGGTCAATACTGATGCTGGATGCGGCAATCTTCTTCAGCCCTGAAAGCATCCGTGCGCCCTCGCTCGACTTGACGTCGAAATAGCGTGCCGTCCAATGTTGCGCGGTTTGCAATTCCTGGCGGAAGCTATCTTCGTCACGCGACAGCAATGCGAGGCGCGCCGATAACAAACGCAGCTTGAGATTTTCGCGCAGGAAAAATTCCTGGTCAGGGGGCAGCAGCGGCGCTTCAGTCTTGCCAATGTCTTCGATGCGCACCAGTTGTTTCGCCTCGTGCCAGATTTCGCGCGACAGCTTCTGCCAGGCCGTTTCATCTTTTGGCGCCACGGCTTGCGTGGTTTCTTCATTATTTGCCGCGCGTTGCTGATAAACCAGCGGCAGCCCATCCACGGCCGTCATCAGTTTGTCGAGTTGAAAATTGATGGCGGCGGTATCCACGCCGGGCAATGCGCGCAGCTTGTCCATATCCTGGTTGATGGCCTTGCGCAGGCCATTGAATGCCGGCCGGTCCATACGCTGCAAACGGGCATCGGCGCTCTGCATGGCGATCAGCGCCGCTTTTACGTTGGCCGACAATTGCAACTGCTGCCCGGCAATCAGCAGCATCTGCTCGACCTCCGCTAGAGCGGTTTCGTCGCGGCTGATCGACAGGTCGTTATACAAAACCTCCAGTGCGGCGCGCTGATTCTGCGCTTCGGCGTAACGCGACTCCAGCGTCGCCACCTTGACGGAAAGTTCGCGCACCTCATCCTGACTTTGCCCCAGCAACACCTGATTGGCCTTGCTCACGCCATCCATTTCGGCAATTTTTTTGGCAAGTTGCTGCTGCATGTCGCTAATGGCGCGATGGCCATCAAGCCATTGCCACAGAAAAATCACCACCAGCGCCGCCAGCGTCATCTGCGTGAGATTCATCCTGGAGATGGCCGTTGCGAAAGGGCTCTGGCGCGGCGCAGGGGTCACGACGTACGGCGGCGGCTCCTCGCTCTCGGCGCGTATGGCATTTTCGGTGGATTGCTGCTGCTCGTTCATCTCGGTTTCCCCGGAAGGCCAGCGCCAGAGCGCTGCGATTTACCTTCAGTCCTCTGTCCTCTGTCTTCTGTCTTCTGGTCTGCCCATGCTACCAAACCGGACACCAGGCCGTCATCCCCCGCGCCGGTCAACAATACCTGCCGCCAACCCTGCCGGTGCGCCAGCTCGGCGATACGCTCATGTGGCACGAACAGCGGCAGATCGCGCAAGGCAGTCCGCGCATTGCCATCCGGCATCTGCCACAGATGATCCAGCGCTTCGCTGCTTGTCACCGTTATTGCATCCGGCGCATCATCAAACAGTGCGGCCGCATCCAGTTGCGGTTTGCTGCGCTGATAGCAGGTGACATATTCCACTATGGCGCCGCGCGCTGTGAGCGTATTGCCCAGCAACTCGCGCCCGCCATCGCCGCGAAAAATCAAGACACGCCATCCGGCCATGTTCTGCAATTCAGGCAAGGCCAGCAAACCCTCGCTGTCAAAATTCTCGGTGGGCGCAATGATGTCGCCGACGCCCAGTTCACGCAATGCTTTTGCGCTGCCCTGTCCGACCGTGGCGATTTTCAGGGACGGCGGCAACGCGCCCGCCGTGCGTATCGCCGCCATTCCGTATTGCACTGCATTCGGGCTGATGAAAATGGCGAGATCAAATTGCGCGATACGCGAAATTTGTTCGCGCAAGGCCGCCTGGTTGGCGGCAGGCGCGATTTCCAGCAGCGGGAACAGCAACGCCCTGCCGCCAAAGCGTTCGATGGCTTGCATCAAATGTGCGGCTTGCTCACGCGGGCGCGTGACGGCGATTTTCAGTCCGGCCAGCGGTTGTTCAGTCATTCAGCGCCGCAAGAATTTCACCCGCGCCCTGAGCGATCAAGGCATCGGCAATCCGGTTGCCCAGCGCTTCGGGATCGGCTATATCGCCGGTCGATTCGGCGCGCACCATCTGTTTGCCGTCCGGGCTGGCGACGAAGCCGCGCATCCGCAACGTGCCGTTTAGCGCTTCGGCGAAACCGCCCAGCGGCACTTGGCAACTGCCCGCCAAAGCGCGGCTCATGGCGCGTTCCGCCAGCACGCAGGCGGCGGTATCGGCATGATGCAGCGGCTGCAGCAAGGCGATCACGTCGGCGCGGTCGGCGCGGCATTCGATGCCCAGCGCGCCCTGCCCGACGGCGGGCAGGCTGTCTTCGCTGGTGATCAGCGCGCGGATGCGCTCACCCAGTCCCAGCCGTTTCAGTCCGGCAGCGGCGAGAATGATCGCGGCATACTGCCCTTCGTCCAGCTTGCGCAAACGGGTCTGCACGTTGCCGCGTAACGGCTCGATTTCAAGATGCGGAAAACGCGCGCGCAACTGGCTCTCGCGGCGCAGGCTGGAGGTGCCTACCACGCTGCCGGCCGGCAATGCTGCAAGGTTTTCGTATTGGTTCGACACAAACGCATCATGCGGGTCTTCGCGCTCGCCGATGGCGGCCAGCGTAAAACCCTCCGGCATATTCATCGGCACATCCTTCAACGAATGCACGGCAAGATCGGCGCGGCCGTCTTCCAGCGCGGTTTCCAGCTCTTTCACGAACAGGCCCTTGCCGCCGATCTTCGACAGCGTCACGTCGAGGATCTGGTCGCCCTGCGTGGTCATGCCGAGAATGCTGACTTCGGTTTGCGGATATAATGCGCGCAGCCTGTCCCGGATATGTTCGGCTTGCCACATGGCCAGCGCGCTCTCGCGCGAGGCAATCACTAAACGGGAAGGGGAAGCTGCTTTGCTCATTGGATTTCCTGAATCTTGTTGATCATGCGCGGCGCATTCTAACATGAGGCGCATCGTATTTTTTCGTATGAATGTGATGACCCTGATCTCCGCCCCCGCCGATATTTCCAGCAAGGACATGCCCTTGCGCGAAGATGTGCGCCTGCTCGGGCGCATTTTTGGCGACACGCTGCGCGAACAGGAGGGCGAGGCGTCCTTCCAGTTGATCGAAAACGTGCGCCGCGCCGCAATACGCTTTCGCAAAACCCAGGATCATCGCGATCGCGAGCAGCTCGAGCAAATGCTGGATGCGTTGTCGACTGGCGAAACACTGTCCGTGGTGCGTGCCTTCAGTTACTTCTCGCAGCTGTCCAATATTGCCGAAGACCTGCATCATAACCGGCGCCATCGTGCCCATCTCAAGGTGGGCAGCGCGCCGAGGGACGGCAGTTTGCTGCTGGCGCTGGAGCGCGTCGAAAAGAAACACGTCAGCAAGGAAGCCCTGCAAACTTTTCTCGATAGCGCGCTGGTTTCGCCGGTGCTGACTGCGCACCCCACCGAAGTGCAGCGCAAGAGCATCCTTGATTGCCAGTTGATCATTTCCAGCCTGTTGTCCACTCGCGATCGCATGGATATGACGCCGGACGATCTGGCGGAGAACGAAGAGGCGTTGCGCCGCTTCGTGCTGCTTTTGTGGCAGACCCGTATGTTGCGTACCGCCGGATTGACCGTGCGCGACGAAATCAATAATGGTCTGGAGTACTACCGTTACACCTTTCTCAATGAAATTCCGAAGATATACGCCACCCTGGAAAAACAACTGGAGGCGCGTTTCGGCAAGGACATTCGCATTCCGCCGTTGCTGCGGGTAGGAAGCTGGATCGGCGGCGACCGTGACGGCAATCCGTTCGTCACTTACGATGTCATGCTGGACGCGATGCAGCAGCATTCCGCGCTGGTGCTCGAGCACTATTTGAATGAAACATTTCTGCTGAGCCGGCGCTTGAGCCTGACCGATCATCTGGTGGAGATCAGCGACGAATTGCGCCAACTTTCCGGCGCCTCGCCGGACCGGGATGCTGCCCGCGCCGACGAACATTATCGCCGCGCGCTGAACCTGGTTTATTCGCGCCTGTCCGCTACCGCCAGACAGCTTGGCCACGAAATTTCGCATCCGCCGCCGCTGGGCAAGGATGCGCAGCCTTATGCCACGCCACAGGAATTCATCGCCGATCTGGATGTGCTGATCGACTCACTGTTCAGGCACGGCGCGGTATATCTGGCGCGCGGACGGCTTGCCAACCTGCGCCGCGCCGCAGAGGTGTTCGGCTTCCATCTGGCGCCGCTGGACATGCGCCAGCACAGCGCGATTCATGAGCAGGTCGTGACCGAATTATTCTCGCATAGCAGCGGCAAGGCCAATTACCAGGATCTGGATGAAGCGGCGCGGCGCGAAGTACTGCTGGCCGTCTTGCATGCCGGCCGGCTGCTGCTCGCCGATATCGAGCAATATACTCCCGCGACGCAAAGCGAATTGCGCATCATGCAGGCCGCCGCACGAATCCATCAACGCTTCGGCCGGGAAGCGCTGCCCAACCACATCATCTCCAAGGCCGATGCGGTAAGCGACCTGCTGGAAGTCGCCCTGATGCTGCAACAGGCCGGGTTGTTGGAAGGAGGCGGAAGTCCCGTCCTGCACGTCAATATCATCCCGTTGTTCGAGACCATCGAAGACCTGCGCAGCTGCGGCGCCATCATGGACGAGCTGTTCGCCCTCCCGTATTACCGCAAGCTGCTGGCCAGTCGTGGCAACACGCAGGAAGTGATGCTTGGCTATTCCGACAGCAACAAGGATGGCGGCTATCTCACCGCCAACTGGGAGTTATACAAGGCTGAACTGGAGCTGGTGAAAGTGTTCGGGAAACATGGCGTCGAGCTGCGTTTGTTTCACGGGCGCGGCGGCACGGTCGGGCGCGGCGGCGGACCGAGTTATGACGCGATCCTGGCGCAGCCGCCGGGCAGCGTGAACGGGCAGATCCGCATCACCGAACAGGGCGAAGTGATCGCCAGCAAGTATTCCAATCCGGAAATCGGCCGGCGCAATCTGGAGACACTGATCGCCGCGACCATGGAAGCTTCGCTGTTGCATCAGCACGGCGCGGACAGCGCTATGCCGGAATATCATCGCATCATGGAAGCGTTGAGCATCGACGCATTTGCCGCTTACCGCAAGCTGGTGTATGAGACGCCGGGCTTCACCGATTATTTCTTCGCCGCTACGCCGATCCGTGAAATCGCCGAGCTCAACATCGGCAGCCGTCCCTCGGCGCGCAAGGCGTCCGGCCACATCGAGGATTTGCGCGCCATCCCCTGGGTATTCAGTTGGGGACTGAACCGTACGCTGCTGCCGGGCTGGTTTGGCTACGGCAACGCGGTGAAGCGCTTCGTCGAGCGCGAAGGAGATGCCGGGCTGGCGCAGTTGCAGGCGATGTACCAGAACTGGCCGTTTTTCCGCGGCCTGATGTCCAACATGGATATGGTGCTGTCCAAGACCGACATGGGCATCGCGTCGCGCTATGCCGAACTGGTGGAAGATGCGGCATTGCGCGAGCGGATTTTTGACGCGATCGAGAGCGAATGGGAGGACACCGTGGCAATGCTGTTCGCCGTGACCGGCAAGGCCTCGCTGTTGCAGGACAATCCGGCGTTTGCGCGCAGCCTGCTGACCCGTCTTCCGTATATCGACCCGCTCAATCACCTGCAGGTCACCCTGCTGCGACACCATCGCGCCGGAAATAACGACGAGCGGATAAAGCGTGCGATCCACCTCACCATCAACGGGATCGCCACCGGATTGCGCAATAGTGGCTAATCCCGTTCAACCCATGTTCCCGGGATTATTCCGGATGAACGCCGCATTCCTGCTCGTCAGTTTGCTGCTGTCCGCCGCAGCCCATGCGCTGCCACCGCCAACACCCGCCACGCCGGTGCTGGCAGCCAGGGCATATTTGCTCTACGACTACACCAGCAATCAGATTTTGGTAAGCCAGAATGCCGATGCGCGCATGGAGCCCGCCTCGTTGACCAAATTGATGACCGCTTATCTGGTGTTTGATGCGCTCAAATACGGCACGCTATCACCCCAACAAAACCTGGCCGTTCCTACCGCTGCACTGCGCACGACCGGCGGCGAGTCGCGCATGCTGCTCAAGGCCGGACAGGGCGTGACCGTGGACGATCTGTTGCGCGGTCTGATCGTGCAATCCGGCAACGATGCGGCCATTACGCTGGCGCTCAACATTGCCGGCAGCGAAGCGGGCTTCGTCGACTTGATGAACAAGGAAGCGAAACGGTTGGGCATGGTCAACACCCACTTCACCAACCCGGTCGGGATGCCGGACGCGCAACACTACAGCAGCGCATCCGACCTGGCTTTGCTGGCTGCCGCCATTGTGCGCGACTACCCGCAGCACTACCCGCTGTTCGCCCTGCGCAATTACACATTCAACGCTGTCACACAGTCCAACCGCAACCGCCTGCTATGGATCGACCCTCATGCGGATGGCATGAAAACCGGGCATACCGAAACCGCCGGATACTGCCTGATCGGCTCGACCAAACGGGATAACCGCCGCCTGATTTCGGTCCTGCTGGGCGCGGATTCAGACAGCCTGCGCGCGACCGAAAGCCAGAAGCTGCTGAATTTTGGTTATCAGCATTTCGACGCCGTGCGCCTGTATCAAAAGGACCAGCCTGTCACCAGGCTGCATATCTGGAAGGGTACGGCAAGCCATGTCGGAGCAGGCTTCCGCCACGACTTGTTCCTGACCATCCCCAAAGGAAAACTTGCCCAACTCAAGGCCACCGTGGAAACGCATCAACCGATTTTCGCGCCGATTGGCGGCGGGCAACAACTGGGCGTCCTCAAGCTGACGCTGGACGGCAAGCCTTACGCGGAATTTCCGCTGCTGGCGCTGGAAAGCGTATCCCTGGCGAACGTGTTCTCGCGCGGATGGGATAGTATTCGCCTGTTTATCAAAGAACTCGGCAACTGGTAAGGAGCATCAAGCAATGATTTACCTGAACGGGCAGTATATGCCCATCGAAGAAGCAAAAATTTCCGTGCTGGATCGCGGTTTCATTTTCGGCGACGGCGTATACGAAGTGATTCCGGTGTATTCGCGCCGGGCGTTCCGTCTGCCGGAGCACTTGCGCCGCCTGCAGCACAGCCTGGACGGCATCAAGCTCGCCAACCCGCACAGCGACGCGGAATGGACATGCATCATCGGCGAGCTTGTCGCGCGCAACAGTGGCGAGGATCAATACCTGTACCTGCACATCACGCGCGGCGCGGCCAAACGCGATCACGCTTTCCCCAAACCGCCCGTCACGCCCACCGTGTTCATGATGAGCAACCCGTTGCCCGCCCCGCCCGCCGAACTATTGCAAAGCGGCATCGCCTGCATCACCGCGCCGGATAACCGCTGGCTGCGTTGCGACATCAAGTCCATCGCGCTGCTGCCCAATGTGTTGCTGCGCCAGATGGCGGTCGATGCGGGCTGCGCCGAAACCATCCTGATCCGCAATAACGAATTTATGACCGAAGGCGCGGCCAGCAACATTTTCGTGGTGAAGAACGGCAAACTGCTCGCGCCGCCGAAAGACAACCTGATGCTGCCCGGCATCACTTACGATGTGGTGCTGGAAATCGCTGCCGCCAGCGGCATCCCGCACGAGGTGCGTCGCGTGATGCAAGAGGAATTATTCGCCGCCGATGAGCTGCTGCTCACTTCGTCCACCAAGGAAGTGCTGGCGATCACCCAACTCGACGGCAAACCGGTCGGCAGCGGCAAACCCGGAGCGATGTTCGCCAGGCTGCACGCGCTGTATCAGGATTTCAAACGCGAGGTGATGCGGAAACAAATGTAGGTTGGATTAGCGGGTTCATCGCGTAACCCAACCTGCGGCTGCTGAAAAAATGTGAGATCACCGTTGCTCTTTTCAAAATGAATGACCATGAGCGAATTGCCAGCAAATAAATTAACCGACAGCCTTGTCGAATACCCCTGCGCATTCCCGCTGAAAATATTCGGCCTGCAGCAGGCAGGCTTTGCACAGGCCGTGCTGGAAGTGGTCAGCAAACATGACCCGGAATTCGCCGCCGCCAGCATGGAAATGCGCGCCAGCAAAAACGCCCGCTATGTCAGCCTGACCTGCACCATCCGCGCCACCTCGCGCGAGCAACTCGATGCGGTTTATCAGGACTTGTGCGACCATCCGATGGTGGTGATGGTGTTATGAGAACCAAGGATTCAGGACTGAGGACTGAGGACTCAAAACCCGGAGTCCCGCACTCGGTCCTCAGTCCTCAGCCCTCAGTCCTTGTCCGTTCACTCGGCCTGGTCGAATACCTGCCGACCTGGGATGCAATGAAGCAATTCACTGCCGAGCGCACAGCAGAAACACGCGACGAGATCTGGCTGGCGCAGCACCCGCCCACCTATACGCAAGGCCTGGCGGGCAAGCCGGAACACCTGCTGCGCCCCACAGATATTCCGGTTGTCAAAATCGATCGCGGCGGCCAGATCACCTATCACGGCCCCGGCCAGATCGTCGCTTATCTGCTGCTTGATCTGCGCCGCTGGAAAATAAACGTGCGCGAACTGGTGCGCCTGATGGAGCGGGCGGTAATCGACCTGCTCGGCGAATATGGCGTCGCCGCAACGGGCCGCGAGGATGCACCCGGCGTGTATGTCAACGATGCCAAGATTGCCTCGCTTGGGCTGAAAATCAGGCATGGCTGCTGCTATCACGGTTTGGCGCTGAACGTGGATATGGACCTGACCCCCTTCGCCAACATCAACCCGTGCGGCCACGCCGGACTGCGCGTCACGCAAACCTGCGAACTCGGCATCGCCGCCGGCATCAGCGAACTGCAAGCGCAACTGGCGCAGAATTTGATTCATGGATTGCAGCGGCATTTCGAGTCGAAGCAGCATCCAAAATAACAGGGATAAGCCATGCCATTAAGCTGGAACGAGATACGCAATCGCGCTCACGAATTCTCCAAGCGCTGGGAGAACGAGACCTCGGAGGATGCCGAAGCCAAGCCGTTCTGGACAGAGTTCTTCAGCGTCTTCGGCATCGACCGCAAGCGCATCGCCAGCTTTGAGGAGCCAGTCAAGAAACTCGGCGACAAACAGGGCTACATAGACCTGTTCTGGAAAGGCATGTTGCTGGTCGAGCACAAGTCGCGCGATAAGGATTTGGATAAGGCTTACACCCAGGCGCTTGATTATTTTCCCGGCATCAAGGAACGCGACCTGCCGAAATACGTACTGGTATCCGATTTTGCGCGCTTCCGCCTTTACGATCTCGAAGAAAACACCGAGACCGAATTCAGGCTCGCTGACCTGCACAAGCGCATCAAACATTTCGCCTTCATCGCCGGCTACCGCACGCAAACCATCGCGCCGCAGAACCCGGTCAACATCAAGGCCGCCGAGCGCATGGGCAGGCTGCACGATGCGCTCAAGGCGGCGGGCTACGAAGGCCATCCGCTCGAAGTGCTGCTGGTGCGCCTGCTGTTCTGCCTGTTCGCGGAAGACACCGGCATCTTCCAACCCGCCAGCGCGTTCCGCGCCTGGATAGAGGAGCGCACCGCGCCCGACGGCTCCGATCTCGGGCCGCAGCTTGCGCAATTATTTCAAGTGCTCAACACGCCGGAAGACCGCCGCGCGAAAATGCTGGACGAGCAGAGCGCCGCGTTTCCCTACGTCAACGGCAAACTGTTCGAGGAAATGCTGCCCATCGCCTCGTTCAACCTCACGATGCGCGAAGCGCTGCTCGACTGCTGCGCGCTCGACTGGAGCGCGATCTCGCCCGCGATCTTCGGCGCGCTGTTCCAGAGCATCATGGACGCCAAGGCGCGGCGCAACATCGGCGCGCACTACACCAGCGAAGAGAACATCCTCAAGCTCATCCAGCCGCTGTTCCTCGATGCGCTATGGGAAGAATTCAACCGCGTCAAAGGCAACAAGAACAGGCTGTTCGAGTTCCACAAGAAACTGCGCACGCTGACCTTTTTCGATCCCGCCTGCGGCTGCGGCAACTTCCTGGTGATCGCTTACCGCGAACTGCGCAAGCTGGAACTGGACGTGCTGCGCACCGTGCATGAAGGCCCCGGCTCGCGCTTCCTCGACATCCACCAGGAAATCAGCGTGGACGTGGATCAGTTCTACGGCATCGAGATCGAGGAATTCCCGGCGCAGATCGCGCAGGTCGCCATGTGGCTGATGGACCACCAGATGAACGTGCGCGTGTCGGAGGAATTCGGCATGTATTTCGCGCGCATCCCGCTCAAGACCTCGCCGCACATCGTCAACGGCAACGCGCTCACGCTGGACTGGAACGATGTGCTGCCGGCGGAGCGCGCGAGCTACGTGTTCGGCAATCCGCCGTTCGTCGGCGCGAAGTTCATGGACGACGCCCAGCGTGAGGATGTGCAACGTGTGTTCGCGGACATCAAGAGCGGCGGCCTGCTCGATTTCGTCGCCGCGTGGTATGTGAAGGCGGCGCGGTATATGACGATCGTCCACACCCCTGTAGGAGCGAGCCCTGCTCGCGAATCGCACGCAGGGCGTGCTCCTACAAAAACATCGGCCGCCTTCGTCTCCACCAACAGCATCACCCAGGGCGAACAGGCCGGTGTGTTGTGGGGCTGGCTGCTCGCGCAAGGCATCCATATCCATTTCGCCCACCGCACTTTCCAGTGGAGCAACGAAGCGCGCGGCATGGCGGCGGTGCATTGCGTCATCATCGGCTTCGGCGCGTTCGATGTGGAGAAGAAGACCATCTACGAATACGAGGACATCTGCGGCGAAGCGCACGCCGTCGCCGCGCGCAACATCAACCCCTATCTGGTGGACGCGCCGGATGTGGTGCTGGAAAAACGCAGCAACCCGATTTGCGCTGTTCCTGAAATTCGATTCGGAAACCAGCCCATTGATGGTGGCCATTTCATTCTGAGTGAAGATAAACGAACCGAGCTTCTAAGGCAGGAACCGGATGCCGAGAAATTCATTCGTCCTTTCCTTGGTGCGGATGAATTTATCAACAACATCCCGCGCTACTGTTTGTGGCTTCGAGATGCAAAGCCGGACGAATTGAGGCGTTTGCCACTCGTTATGCAGCGAGTGCAAGCGGTCAAGGCATTCCGCCTTGAGAGTAAACGTCCAGCCACCAAAGAATTAGCTGCAACACCTACGCAGTTTGCTTTCGTCTCGCACCCAGATTCACATTACCTGCTACTTCCAAGCGTTTCATCCGAACGGCGCAATTTCATTCCGATTGGTTTCATGCCACCAGAAGTTATTGCCAGCAACCTATGCCTGATTGTCCCCAATGCTACGGTTTATCACTTCGGCATCCTGACCTCGACCATGCACATGGCGTGGGTGCGCTACACCTGTGGACGCATGAAGAGCGATTACCGTTATTCGGCAGGCATTGTCTACAACAACTTCCCGTGGCCTGACGCTGTAGGAGCGAGCCCTGCTCGCGAAAGCGTTTCGCGAGCAGGGCTCGCTCCTACCAACACCGTGGAATCCGCTGCCCAAGCCGTGCTGGATGCCCGCGCACAATTCCCGCAAAGCTCGCTCGCCGACCTCTACGACCCGCTCACCATGCCGCCCGCGCTGGTCAAGACCCACCAAGCCCTCGACCGCGCCGTGGATGCCTGTTACCGCAAAGCCGCCTTCGCCAGCGACGCGCAGCGCGTGGAGTTCCTGTTCGAGCGCTACCAGCAGCTCACCAGTTTGTTGCCAGCAGCAGGAAAGAAAACAGGAAAGAAAAAGGAGAAAGTATGATGGATGCGATCGAACCACTTACAACTCTCGTAGCAGCCTTTGCAGGTGCGTGGGCTGCGTTCAGATTAGATCGTTGGGCTCAACAAAATGCAGAACATAAACGACGCTCTGTTTCAGCCAATAAGGTTATGTTTTCAATTGCAACGCAAGTAACAGTATTGTCGAATCTACAAAAACAAATTGTAGATCCAGATAGAGATAGCCCTTGGCGGTATATAGCTATGAGACCAATGTTGGGATTTAAGGCGGAATTACTCCATGTTGATCTTTCTGAAATAGCCTTTCTGCTCGAAACCGAGGATAGAAACTTGCTCTTGGAATACACGCTCGAAATTGACCGGTTTCGGTCTGCTCTAGCTGCAATGGAAGAAAGATCGCGTATTCATGTTGAAAGTATTCAACCTCGCCTTGAAGAAATTGGATTTATTGAAGGTAATCCAATTGCTCAAAATGTTGTTGATTCAGGTCTAGGCACTCGTATGGTCGCAACAATGCAACGACTCACCGACGATGTTGTTGCAAGCATTGATGACACTCTTGCTTCGCACCTTGCATTTGCGGAAAAATTTAGAAGTGCGATGAAGAAAACATTCCCAAAGGAAACGATTATTGGCGTAGGTTTGCCACAACCAGCCATGTAGGGTGAGCATGTTTTGTGCCCACCCCACCTGGTTTGACTCTACTTGATCCGCCGCAGGAGTTTGCGCTCGATGTCGTCCGTGGCATCCACGGAAGCAATCATGTCATTGGCGGCATTCGTCAGGCGACTGAGATCGCGCGAAGGAATCGTGGACATGTCCTGAAAAATTATCATCGAATTGAAATCTACTTTTGATGCGATGAGATGTTGCAAAATGATCGTTGCAAGCCTTGCCTTGTCCCGGTTGGGCACACCAAATAAATAAAGGGGCTGTTGCTCGTCGCTCTCGATGAAATAATCAACGGGGTAGTCAGCCGCGTTAGCCACGCCGGGGACGACATAGTTTTCCTTCAACCGTTCCGCATCCACGCAACCGAGCAATTTTTCTCTCAGGTCTTCGTAGAACGTGCTTTCAGCACGAAGTCGATTCAGGAACGTCAGATCGTGAATCTTGGTAAGCGCCTGCCCAAACCGGAATATGTTCGTGCCGAGCGCAGTTGCGGGCGTCTCTATATAGAACTCCCCATCCTCCTCGGACAAGTCCATCTCGGATAAAATCTGGCGAAACAATTTGCCGCGCGTACCGTCCCCACGGAATTTTTCTATATCGTTTTCATAACTCAGACGCATGAGGGTTATACCCATGTCGGTTACGCGGAAGCCGCCCGTCTGGAGTTTTTTAAGATAAATGGAGTATGCATCCCCATCAGGAAAACTGAAGGGCGTAGAGACGAACAAAAGCCCGCCCTCGCGCTCGGAGACCCTGACTTCCGCGCAAAGGGAGGAGCAAATGGCTTTTTGTATCTCTTGAATATCCATGTTATTCAAACAAATCCGGTTCATCCGGCTCGGGTTTCAGACCATTAATGTTGCATTGACGAACAATGTGATGAAGTGCCCCATTCAGTGTTCGGTATGCTCTTGTCGATTGTGCATATCCCTCGCTCTTTTTTCCAATAGCGAGGTAGCGCTCCGTAGCCTGATGAATATGGCAAACAGATTCAAATTTGTCACGTTCGATTCCATTGGTGTGCGGATGATCTGAACCATTGCACCGCATCAGCATGACGGATTCGCCGCTTTTGGCCAACCAGCGTAAACCCGCGGAAAAGCCCTGTAGCAACAACAAACTTTGCCGCACGAATAACGCGAACTCATGCACTCCATCCGCACTGATGATTCGAAAATCGCGTCGAGAATGCCTGCCTTCGCTCCTGATTTTGGCGTTAGGGTTCTCTGCCCGCTTTGGCATCGCCACAAGCTCGGCAATTTGTGCGTCGGTCAATGTATCGGGTGTCATTCCGTTCATGTCCCAAAACTTTATAGCGGGCATTATGTCAGAGTTTTAATGGCACACCTATCCAAAGGCGATTACTCACCAGTACAAACCTGTAAAATCTGGACGCATTATTCATCCCTCCTGTGTCACTGAAGCCATTTAATGAATACAACCGAAAAATCAAGCGGTTCGCTCAATAGACAAACTGGCGCGGACAAAACCGCGCGCAACCCGGTGAAGATCGTGCCGCTGCAGCAGCGACTGCGCAAGCCGCAATGGATACGCGTGAAGCCCGGCAGCGGCGCGGGATACAACGAGGTGAAGCGAGTGCTGCGCGAACACCGGTTGCACACGGTATGCGAGGAGGCTTCCTGCCCGAACATCGGCGAATGCTTCAGCAAGGGCACGGCGACCTTCATGATTCTCGGCGACGTGTGTACGCGCCGCTGTCCGTTTTGCGACGTGGCGCACGGCAAGCCGCAGCCGCCCGACGCGCACGAGCCGGAAAATCTGGCGCGTTCAATTGGCCTGCTCAACCTTAAATACGCAGTCATCACCAGCGTGGACCGGGACGATTTGCGCGACGGCGGCGCGCAGCATTTTGCCGCTTGCCTGACCTCGATCCGCGCCAGCGCACCCGCCACGCGTCTGGAAATTCTGGTGCCGGATTTTCGCGGGCGGCTGGAAACCGCGCTGGATGCGCTTTCCCGCAGCCTGCCCGACGTGTTCAATCACAATCTGGAAACCGTGCCACGCCTCTATCCACTGGCGCGTCCCGGCGCGGACTATGCCCATTCGCTGCGCCTGCTCAAGGATTTCAAGGCGCGTTTTCCGCAGGTGCTCACCAAATCCGGCCTGATGCTGGGGCTGGGCGAAACAGATGCGGAGGTGTTGCAAACGATGCGCGACCTGCGCGCGCATGACGTGAACATGCTCACCATCGGCCAGTATCTGCAACCTTCTGACGGCCACTTGCCGGTGCTGCGCTATGTACCACCGGAAACTTTCGTCATGCTTGAACGTGCCGCGCAGGAAATGGGTTTCAGCCATGCCGCCTGCGGGCCGATGGTGAGATCGAGCTATTTTGCCGATTGGCAGGCGGCGTGCGCAGGCGCATCGCAGAACACGGCTAATGGAACATAACCGGCATGCAGCCAGTCTACTTGCCGGGTATACTCACCCCGTTCAAAAAATGCTATAAAACGCTTCTGTCATCGTCAATTACTTAACCGAAGGAACTTACCATGAATACTCGTTGCCTCGCGTTGATTGCCGCCTTGTCCATTTCCGCCACAGCCGCTGCCGCTGACGGTGGGACTTTATTCAAACAATACAACTGTAGCGCATGCCATGCGGTCGCCAGCAAATCGGTTGGGCCGGCCTTGCTGGATATTGCCGCCAAATACAAGGACGACAAAGGCGCCCAGGCCAGGCTGGAGGCCAAGACGCGCAGCGGTGGCTCGGGTTCTTTTGGCTCCATGCCCATGCCGCCCACGGCAAAAACGGTCAGCGATGACGATATCAAAACCATGGTGACATGGGTTTTGAGCCAGAAGTAAGCATCCGTTTCCGCCACACAAAAAACCGGCTTGCGCCGGTTTTTTGTTGACTGCCGCATCAGGGGATGCGGTTGCGGGCTGCTATAATTCACACCAATTTTCCCCGCACCCTCCCATGAATATCCTTTACGAAGAAGACGGCACTTTCAAGGTCGGCAGCATCATGGCCGACAACACCACTTCGCTCCAGGTCGAGAGCACGTCCGGCAAGCGCAGCAAGATCAAGGCGGCCAACGTGATGCTGCGCTTCGCTCAGCCCGCTTTGTCCGAGTTTCTTTCCCAGGCTGAAGCTCTCGCCGAAACCATCGAGGTGGATTTCCTGTGGGAATGCTGCCCGCCGGACGAGTTCGGTTCCGAACAGATCGCCGCCGAATATTTCGGCCATGCGCCGAGTCCGCTGGAAGCCGCCGCCGCGCTGATCCGCCTGCACGGCGCGCCGATTTATTTCCACAGGAAAGGCAAGGGCCGCTACCGCGCCGCGCCGCCCGATGTACTCAAGGCTGCGCTGGCCGGAGCCGAGAAGAAGCGTCAGCAACTGGCCTTGCAGGCGCGCTATACCGAACAGCTTTGCCGCCTCGAATTGCCTTCAGAATTTGCCGAACACCTCACGCAGTTGCTCTACAAGCCGGATCGCAACACTCTCGAAGTGAAGGCGCTGGAAGCGGCCTGCGCGGCGACGCATCTGTCCGCCGCGCACCTGCTGCAGCGCTGCGGCGCATTGCATTCCTCACATGATTACCATTTGCAGAAATTCCTGTTCGAACATTTCCCCGGCGGCACGGGCTTTCCGCCGGTCGAGTTGAGCGCATGGGACGAATTGCCGCTGGCCGGCGTCAACGCCTTCAGCATCGACGACGCCACCACCACGGAAATCGACGATGCGATCTCGGTGGAGAAGCTGGCGAACGGCAACTGGCGCATCGGCGTGCATATCGCCGCGCCCGCGCTGGGCATGCCGCGCGACTCTTCGGGTGACAAAGTTGCGCGCGACCGGCTTTCTACCGTGTATATGCCGGGGCAGAAAATCACCATGCTGCCGAATGGCGTGGTGCAGGCCTTCACGCTGTGCGCGGATCGCGTCTGTCCGGCGTTGTCGATGTATAACGAAGTGGACGGCACGACGCTGGAAATACTCGGCCACGAAAGCCGTGTCGAGCGCGTCCATATCGCCGCGAATTTGCGCCATGACACGCTGGAACCGCTGTTCAACGAGGAAACGCTGGCGGCGGGCAAACTCGATTATCCTTTTGCAAACGAGCTGACGCTGCTGTGGAGCCTCGCGCAGAAGCTGGAGGCGGCGCGCGGCAAGCCGTCCGACAACAGCACGCAGCAAGTCGACTACAACTTCCATGTCGAGTCCGAAGAACTTTTGATGGAACCACTAGCCATTCGACTAGGCGGGCAAACAACGCCCGCCAAGTCGCCGGTTATGGCCGGGCACCCGAACGACCCAGCGAGCGAACATTGCAGGGTCAGCATCACGCATCGCCGGCGCGGCTCGCCGATCGACAAGGTGGTTTCCGAACTGATGATCCTGGTGAACAGCGAATGGGGCCGGCATCTCGCCGAGCACGGCTTCGTCGGCATCTACCGCACCCAGCAGGGCGGCAAGGTGAAGATGAGCACCGTCGCCGCGCCGCACCAGGGGCTGGGCGTGGCGCAATACATGTGGTCGAGTTCGCCGCTGCGCCGTTATGTGGATCTGCTGAACCAGCGCCAGATCATCGCGATGTTGCGCGATGAAGATCCGCCCTATCCAAAAAACGACACCGCGCTGTACGCCGCGATACGCGATTTCGACACCATGTACGCTATTTATGGCGATTTTCAGAAAACCATGGAACGCTACTGGTGTTTGCGCTGGTTGCTTCAGGAAAAAATAGAGCAAGTTGAAGTTATCGTATTGCGCGAAAACCTGGTCAAGTTGACCGGCATCCCGCTGGTTCTCCGCGTACCGTCGTTGCCGGAATTACCCGCCAACACCCGCGTGCAACTGGCTATCGGGGAAATTGATTTGCTTGATCTGAATGTGCAGACGCGCTTTATCGCAAAGGTGGAGGAGGCGGAAGCTTGCTGATTGCGCTGAACATGCGTCTGTCTGCCGCGATGACTTTTTCGGTCGCGCTGCATGCCTTCATGTTGTTTGGCGTTGCATTGGTGCTACCCGATCCGCGCAGCGCGGCCAGTTTCATACAACCGCTGCAGGTGGTGCTGGTCAACACCAAATCGAAATCCAAGCCGGTGAAAGCCGACGCGCTGGCGCAGGCCAATCTGGAGGGCGGCGGCAATACCCCGGAAAAACGGCGCGCCAAAACCCCGCTGCCCGCGCTGCGCGACGACAGGCAGTTTACGCCGGAGCAGCTCGCCAAGCGCATCGCACAGCTCGAGGAGGAATCGAAACGGATGCTGACCCAATTGAAGAGCGAGCACAAGGTGGCGCAGCCGGAACCCAAAAAACAGCAAAGCAGCGATACGCGCAGCGGCGATGATCTGGTGCAGCGCAGCCTGGAGATTGCGCGCCTCGAAGCGCAGATCGACAAGGACCTGAGCACTCTCCAGGAATGGCCACGGCGCAAATTCGTCGGCGCACGCACGCAGGAATACCGCTTCGCGCAATACATCGAAGACTGGCGCATCAAGGTGGAGCGCATCGGCAATCTGAATTATCCGGAACAAGCACGGCAGCAAAAAATCTTTGGCAGGCTGCAACTCAGCGTGGCGATACACGCCGATGGCAGTGTGGAAAGCGTCGAAGTCGATCGCTCTTCGGGTCACCGCATTCTTGACGCGGCAGCGATGCGCATCGTCAAGCTTGCCGCACCCTACGCGCCGCTGCCGCCGGACATTCGCAAGGACACCGACATTCTGGTCATCACGCGTACCTGGACGTTCACTTCCTCGGACAAGCTGGAAAGCGAGTAATTATCATGACCGACAAATACGCCGTCATCGGCAACCCCGTGTCGCACAGCAAGTCGCCGCTGATCCACCGGATGTTCGCGCAACAGACCGGGCAGGACATTTCGTATGAAGCCATCGAGTCGCCGCTGGACGGCTTCGCCGCGACCATTGAGCGGTTGCGCAAGGAAGGCTACAAGGGCTGCAACGTGACGGTACCGTTCAAGGAACAAGCATTTCATTTGAACATCGGAATACCAACGTCACTTTCTGAATATGCTGATAATGCCAAGGCTGCCAACACACTAAAATTCTTGGATAGCGAAATTGAAATCGACAATACCGACGGAGTGGGTCTTGTGCGTGACCTTGAACAAAATCGGGGCGTAGATTTAACTGGAAAACGGCTCTTACTGATGGGGGCAGGCGGCGCAGCCAAGGGAGTGTTATTGCCACTACGGCGTGCACTGCGTCGTGTCGATGCGAATATCACTATCGCAAATCGCACGGTAGACAGAGCACATCATCTTGCCAAAGGAACCAATGTATCCATTTGTGGCTACGAGGAATTAGCCGGCAAATCATACGATATTGTCATCAACGCCACATCGAGCGGCCTGTTCGACGAAATGCCGCCGCTGCCGCCCGGCATTTTCGCCCCCGGTGCGCTGGCCTACGACATGATGTACGGGCGCGAGACGCCGTTCATGAAATTTGCCCGCGAGCATGGCGCTGACGTGGTTGCCGACGGCCTCGGCATGCTGGCCGAACAGGCTGCCGAAGCGTTTTTCATCTGGCGCGGCGTGCGTCCGGACACCGCGCCGGTTATCGCCGCGCTACGTAAACAAGAATGAAAAGATTGTGGGGCCGGGTCTGGCGCGGTATGGCAATCTGCCTTGCGTTGCTGCTGCTTTACCAACTGTGGATTTTCGCGCACATCTGCTGGTGGATTAAATTCAACCCGTCCACCAGCGCGTTCATGGAAAGCCGTCTATCCGTCATGCAGGACAAAAATCCTGATGCGGAGCTGCGCCACAAGTGGGTGCCCTACGAAAAAATTTCCAATCACCTCAAGCGCGCGCTGATCGCCGCCGAGGACGCGAAATTCGTCGATCACGAGGGTTTCGACTGGGAGGGCATCCAGAAGGCTTATGAGAAAAACCTGAAGAAGGGCAGAATCGTTGCGGGCGGCTCCACCATCAGCCAGCAACTCGCCAAGAACCTGTTCCTTTCCACCAAACGCACGCCGTGGCGCAAGGCCGAGGAAGCCGTCATCACCGTGATGCTGGAGGCGGTGATGGACAAGCGGCGCATATTCGAGATTTATCTCAACGTGATCGAATGGGGCAACGGCGTGTTCGGCGCGGAAGCCGCAGCGCGTCATTACTACCGCACCGGCGCATCCGGCCTTTCCGCGGAACAAGCGGCGAGGCTCGCTGCGATGGTACCCAATCCGCGCTATTACGACACTCACCGCGAAGCGCGCGGCCTGCTGCGCAAAACCGGCATCATTCTCAACCGCATGAACGATGCGGAAATTCCTTAGTAGTACGTTACGTCAGCGTTCGTCAGCGTTCCCACGCTCCGCGCGGAAGCGATGAAAACGATGAAAAGTTAATTTGGTTGGTTTATAGTGTCTCGCGCAGTCACCCGCTCAAGCTTTCCATAATAGTGAGGAATCGTTGTGGTTACCAGGAAGAGCAGGACTCAAAAAATCACGGCGGCGCAGGATAAAAACGGGAACACGGACAAGCCCGCCGTCCCGGTAGCCGCAGAATCGCAGGCGCCGCAGGATGCGCATAGCGCCGGGTTTCCCATTGTCGGCCTGGGCGCTTCCGCCGGTGGACTGGAAGCCTTCGAGCAATTCTTCCGCAGTGCTCCGCCCGACAGCGGCATGGCCTTCGTGCTGGTGTCGCATCTCGATCCCAGCCACGCCAGCATTCTCACCGAAATTCTGCAGCGCACCACCACCATGCCGGTAGCCGAGGCGCAGGACCAGATGGCCGTGGCGCCCAATTGCGTGTATGTCATACCGCCCAACCGCGACATGGCTATTTTCCACGGCGTGCTGCAACTGAGCGTGCCGGAGCAGCCGCGCGGGCAGCGCATGCCGATCGACGCCTTCCTGCGCTCGCTGGCCGACGATCAGGGAGAAAATGCTGTCGGTGTCATCCTGTCCGGCACCGGCACCGACGGCACGCTGGGATTGCGCGCCATCCTCGGCGCCGGCGGTGTTTCGCTGGTGCAGGAGCCGGCCACGGCGAAATACGACGGCATGCCAACCAGCGCCATCCAGGCCGGCTACGCCACCCATATCCTGCCGGTGGAAAAAATGCCGGAAGCGCTGCTGGCCGGCATATACACCTTGGCCATCCACCAGGAAACGCCACCCGCCCCGGCTGCGGTGAGCGGCATGAATCGCATCCTGATGCTGTTGCGCACTACCACCGGCCACGATTTCTCGTTATACAAGAAGAGCACCATCGGTCGCCGCATCGAGCGGCGCATGTCGCAGCACAACATCGAGAATACGGAAGTCTATGCGCGCTACCTCAAGGAACATCCCGCCGAGGTGCACACGCTGTTCAAGGAATTGCTGATCAATGTCACCAGTTTCTTCCGCGACGCGGAGGCCTTCGCCGCATTGAAGCAGGACATCCTGCCGTTGTTGCTCGAAGGCAAGCCGGAAGGTTACGTGATTCGCGTCTGGGTGGCGGGCTGCGCCAGCGGCGAGGAGGCCTACTCTATCGCCATGCTGCTGCGCGAGTTCATGGACGAGACCCGGCAGGAATTCAAGATCCAGCTTTATGCCACCGACCTCGACGAGGATGCCATCGCCGTGGCGCGCGCCGGCATCTATCCGCCCAATATTGCCCAGGATGTCCACCCGGAACGGCTGCGCCGCTTCTTCTTCAAGGAAGAGGCCGGCTACCGCGTGAAGAAGGATATCCGCGAGATGGTGGTATTCGCCACCCAGAATGTCATCAAGGACCCGCCGTTCACCAGGCTCGACCTGCTCAGTTGCCGCAACCTGATGATCTACCTGGAACCGGAGCTGCAAAACCGCCTGATCCCGGCCTTCCACTATGCCCTCAAGCCGGGCGGCGTGCTGTTCCTGTCGCCTTCGGAAAGCATCGGCAACCACCCCGAACTGTTCACGGCGATCAGCCGCAAGTGGAAATTCTACCGCGCCAGCGGCACCATCGCCTCCACCCGCGCGGTGATGTCCGGCGGATTGTTATGGACCAGGGACCCCAACACGAAAGGACCGGATGAAGTGACCAAAAAAATCAAGGAAACCAACTTTGCCGAGTTGACCAGGCGGGCGCTGCTGCAGTCCTACGCGCCCGCCTCGGTGGTGACCGACCTGAAGGGCAATATTCTGTTCGTACATGGCGATACCGGCAAATATCTGCGCCCGGCGCCCGGCCAGGCAACGCTCAACGTGGTGGACATGGCGCGCGAGGGACTGCAACTGGAATTGCGCGCTGCTTTGAATAGCGCTGGCCAGGATGCGCCAACCCTGAGCCGGGAAATATCGGTCAAGAACAACGGCGATCTTCAGGCCGTGAGTTTCAGCGTGCGCCCGTTGCCCACTGCGGATGCCAGCGAAAAATTACTGCTGGTGAGCTTTCAGGACGTGGCGCATCCAATGTCCGAAAAATTGGCGCCCGGCCAGCCGGGGCGCGGCAAGGGCGTTGCCCCGGGGCGTGGCGAGCTGCGGCGCGTCGAGGAACTGGAGCGCGAGCTGGCCTATTCCAGGGAAAACCTGCAGGCCACCATCGAGGAGCAGCAGGCCTCCAACGAAGAATTGAAATCCACCAATGAGGAATTGCAATCTACCAACGAGGAACTCCAGTCCACCAATGAAGAACTGGAAACCTCCAAGGAAGAGTTGCAATCCGTCAATGAAGAACTGATCACGGTGAATGCCGAATTGCAGGCGAAAATCGAGCAGCTCGCCGGGATGCAGAACGACATGAAAAATCTGCTCGACAACATCAACGTTGGCACCATCTTTCTCGACGAACAACTGAACATCAAACGCTTCACCCGTGAGGCTGCGCAGGTTTATCGCCTGGTCGCCTCGGACCTGGGGCGGCCATTGGGCGACATCAAGTCAAACATCGAAGACGAAGACCTGCTCGCCGACGCGCAGGCCGTGCTCGACACCCTGGTGCCACGCGAGCGCGAGGTGCATACCGTTGGCGGCGCATGGTATCTGGCGCGCATCCAGCCCTACCGCACGCTGGACAACGTGATCGAAGGCGTGGTGCTGACTTTCGCCGACATCAGCCAGCGCGTCGCCGCCGAGGCGGCGGTGCGCGAGGCGCGCGCGCTGGCCGAAGGCATCGTCGATACGGTGCGCGAACCGCTGATCGTGCTGGATGGAAAACTGAAAATCATTTCCGCCAGCCGCTCGTTCTACCGCGACTTCCGGACCACAGCGGAAGACACCGTGGGTCGCCATTTCTACGATCTGGGCAACCGCCAGTGGGACATCCCGAAATTGCGCGAACTGCTGGAAACCATCCTGCCGCGCGACCAGAGTTTCGAAGGCTATGTGGTGGAACACGATTTCCCCGGCGTCGGTCAGCGCAAAATGCTGCTCAACGCCCGCCGCATCTCCGGCGGCAACGGCGACGCGCAGTTGATTCTGCTGGCGATGGAGTCCGCATGAAAAGTCCCCCACATAGC
>Ga0209317_1000961_pt1 | contig 28823 bp, 22 predicted proteins | sample RifGroB2_FD_183994 | JGI IMG/M metagenome (GOLD analysis project Ga0209317, IMG submission 183994) | Soil microbial communities from Rifle, Colorado, USA - Groundwater B2 (SPAdes) (version 2) | ecosystem: Environmental > Terrestrial > Soil > Unclassified | place: Rifle, Colorado | collected...
GCTGAAATGAATTTAATAAAAGATATCGTTCCCACCTTATCTTTTATTAAATTCATTTCAGCAATGCTTTTTTCCACTGCCTTCTGCCCTTCCTGTGCAATAGAGAGGGATTCTTTAGACTGTTGTGCAAGGAATTCTGATTTTGTAAATACCTGTTTTGATGATGCATTCAGTTCTTCTACGGTGGTAGTTATCTGGTTAACAGATGATGCCTGCTGTGAAGTAACCTGCTCCTGCTGGGTTACGGCTGATGTTATTTTAAAAATAACCTCTGCTATAGGTTTTATGACTATCTTTTGAATAAGATAACTCATAGTAATACTGATTGCTATAATTATAATGACAGCACCTATAATTCCGTTAATAGCATCGCTCTTTATATTACTCAAAAGTTCAGTCCTTGATGCTGAAACCTGGAGGATGCCTCGGACAGGATTATTCTCATACCCATGGCAGGTAACGCATCGCTCATCCCTGATAATTGGGATTAAACGGGTGTGGACAGGCTCTCCATTTATTGTTTCATTGTAGGCAACTTCAGCGGCACCTTGAACTGCCCTATCAAACATATCTTTATTTGTAATTAAGATTTCATTCTGTTGTTTTGTAGCTAATTTTTGAGAAAATGCCTTGGAATTAAGATAATTGTTTACCTTGTCTATTGTCTGGTTGTCAGCGAATGCCTCTGTCTTATCTGTGCGCATCAGACGAACCACCTTAAAACTTCCGGAATTTTTGATATTTGTTAGCCAGTTTGTAACAAGCTCTGCATTGCCAGTAACCATCTCTTCCCTTATTACATCGGAAACTGTGGATGTAAACAGGGCGATCTTTATCCGCTCCCCCTCTTCCATATTAGCCATATTATGTTTAATAGATAAAAATGTTGTTATACAGAAACCGATAATAAGTGTAAGTGTTACGGTCAGAACAAGCTGTCTCTGCAATCTGCTGAAATTTAAAAAAGATAAAATTTTCATCCTATTTTTCCTCCCTTCAATAAATTTAGAAGCCGATTATAACATAAGATATGAAAGAAACAAATGAAAGATGAAAGCAAACCCTTTAAGCTTCTTATGTTTATACATCTTCATTAACAATTAATCTCTTATCATTTAGTAGCTCTTCTACATCAATAATCCAGAGTGAGGTGTTGTTTACAAAAAACTCATGTTTGATAATCTTATTTTTCTCGAAAAAGATTGATGATACTGGTTGAATGCTGTCTTTTGAGAGTTCATATAGAGCGTTAAAACTATCAACCCTGATGCCTGCCTTTATTTCTCCACTGCTGAGTATAAGGATTTTATGCATCCCTCTGTTTTCCCTCTTTGCAAGTGAAGGATGAAAGGAAGATAGTTCATCAGATAACTCTTTTTGAGTTGTCTCGGCTGAGGGATTGAGTAATAAATTCAGATTTAGAACAGTTAAAATGCTCCCCCTCAAGTTTATCAATCCTGATATTGCCTGAGGTGTGCAGGGGATAGGGGGGATTTTATCAAGTTCATAGACCTCGTTAAGATGCCTTATATCAATTCCATACAGTTCTTTTCCGATATTAAAAGAGATAATTTTTATTAAATCTTTACTATCATCAGATTCCTTTTTAATCTGGCTTAGCCTGTCAGCCCGTTCCCTGAAAATTTTTTTCTTTTCACTTTCAGATATCTTTTCCAGAAGTTCTGACTTCTTTTGAACCTCTTTAGCCCTTTTCCCGATTTTTTCCCAGACATCCGTATTTGTCATAGCAACACTTCTTTTGGTCTTGTGTTTTATCATAATTATAAAAAATTTGCCACAGAGTCACGGAGACACAGAGGAAAACAATAAGGAGAAATGGGGAAATTTGAGAAAAGGGGAACAGAAAAAGTATTTTATTTCACCTTTTCTCCATCTCTCCATCTTCTCCCTTTCTCCTTAATCTTATTTATTTTTTTGTCTTTCTCTGTGCCTCTATGTCTCTGTGGCTTATTTTATTTATTACACCTCAAGTTTTACAAATTCCTCTTTTTCTGATAAGGTTAAAATATTATCCAGATTTAGAGAGATTATCAAATCCTTACCAATTTGGGCAGTTGAAGATATATATCTGATATCAATTCCACTGATTATATCAGGAGGAGGGGCAAAGAAGCTATCAGGGATATCCGTTATAGAGAGTGTATCATCAACGATAAAACCTGCCTTTTTATTGTGTGCCCTGACAACAATAATATCATTGTTCAGCTCATAGGTACTTGAGCCAATCCCGAGCCTCTCTTTCAGGTCAATAACAGGAATAGCACTTCCTCTTAAATTGATAATTCCACGGATAAATGATGGGAGCCTTGCAATTGGGGTAATTGCGGGGAGAGGGATGACCTCTTCAACTACCGATATATCAATTGCATAACGGACATTATTTAAAAAAAATATCACAAAGTTCATGTATAGGAAATTAAGTCTTTGTTCATGATGCACGGAACTTCAATTCAATAAGGTTTAAGAGTTCTTTAACCGTCAGATGTTCAGCCTGAAAAACGATTTCGTCAGACGGCTTTACTGACAGAATATCGATTGCTATCTTAAAACAATCTGTTGCCTGGGAATGTAGATACATTAATGTGTAGATATTTCCAAGTGTAAAATAACCGAGAGTGAAATTTGGATCAATATAGATTGCCTTTTTCAGTTTTTCTACAGCCTCATTATACTCTTTCCTCTCAAGATTAATCAGTGCGAGTGAATAATATGCCTCTTTAAAAAGGGGGTCTATCTCAATACAGCGGGTTCCCCATTTGATAGCATCTTCAAAATGTCCCCTGTTGGCTGATATATGGCACAGCATCCAGGATGCTCTCACATTTTTTGGATTGATGTCAAGAACTTTGAAGAATCTGTCAATGGCGAAGTCATAGTTATTATTGGTGTAATGCTTTATAGCCTCATTGAATATGATTTTTTCCTCACTTAAATTGTTTCTATGCTCATGTAAGTTGAGATTGTCAGATATTTTCGGCAATGATGGGGTGCTCTTTTTAATAATGTTCAGCAATTTGTCAGTTTCCTTAACCTGTTTTTTTTCTATGCTAATCAGTTCTGGAGTAGTCTTATTTTTTGCTGCACCATTGGTTGCTTTTTGATAAACGATACCGACCGGGAAAACCCTGCTTATAAATTTACTGTAATTATCTGCTGAATACTCGGTATGTCCTACAACAAGGTAGCCGTCCTCATTAAGGGAATTATAGAACTTCAAAGCGAGATTCATGGTTGTTTCTTTTTTAAAATAGATGGTGACATTTCTGCAGATAATAATATCAAATCCATGCCTACTGTCTGCGGAGGCAAGATTATCATTTTCATTTGCAGGGGGAGGGTCTGAGATGAGATTATGATTTATAAAATGAATAAGTGTCTTATAGTCTTCCTTTATTTTATATTTATCATCATTTTTATAAAAATATTTATTTAGAATATTTGTATCAACACCCCTGAAAGACCACCGACTGTATTCTCCTTTTTTTGCGGTGTTGATTGCAGTTTCATCAATATCAGATGCAATTATATTAATCTTCCATGTTTCTATTTTTGGAATAAGTTCTTTGAGGATAATTGCCAATGAATAAGGCTCTTCGCCTGTTGAACAAGCCGCACTCCAGATAGAGATAGTTCTATGATTGGATGTTTTTCTTTTAATTAACTCAGGAAAGATGATATTCTTCAATATATCAAAATCCGCCTTTCCCCTGAAAAAGTAGGTCTCATTTGTTGTCAGGAAGGAAATCAATTTTCTGAAATAACTGTCTCCGTTCTTTGAAGAAAGACACAATATATATTCATTAAAGTTCTTTGCCATTGACTCAAGATAATTTGAGTAAATAGGTTTTTCTAATGTAAGGATTTTTGATTCAGGAAAGAATATTCCTGACCTCTTCTGTATCAGGTCTCTTACAATAAGCAGGTTTTCTTTATTTATGATATCTCTTGTGTTTTTTACAATCATAGCGGATTTCCCCCCACTTAAGTTAAGTGAGGGTTGAACAGATTAATCTGTGAATTATCAGCATCGTCAACCATATATGCTGCACCTTTGCCCTCAGAGCCGTTTTCTTGAATGGCGGCTATGCCTTCGGCAAGCGGGAGTGTTATAACGAAAGATGTCCCTTTTCCCTCCTCTGAAATCAAATCAATATGCCCATGGTATTTTGTAATAATCTTATATGCCACATACAGCCCCAAGCCGGTCCCTTTGCCCACTGGTTTTGTAGTGAAAAATGGATTATAAATCTGATTGAGATGTTCTTTTTTAATCCCTGTTCCTGTGTCAGTAACAACTGTATTGATAGAATCATTTGTCATATAGCAGCTTAATATCAGTTTGCCCCCTTTTTCTTCCATTGCATGTGTTGCATTTATTATAAGGTTTATAAAGACCTGCTGCATTTCACCTGCGTTTGCATTTATCCAGCACCCCCTCTTCATGTCCGTGATGATGGTAATTAAAGAGAAGTCGGCTGAATGTTTTGCCATCTTTATGGAATTTTCAAGAATGACTGCCATATCAATTGTTGATATGGATTCATTTTGTGTCTGTCGGGAATATGTTAATAATTCTTTTACAATGGCTGTAGCTTCAAGGGTATAATGGACTATATCCTTTGCGTATGAGTTTATCATGCTGTGGTCATTTTCATCAAGAATAGCCTCTGCCATGCCAAGAATGCCTGCAAGGGGATTGTTTATCTCATGGGCAATTCCAGAGGCGAGTGTCCCGATGCCAGCCATCTTTTCAGATTGTATTAATTTATATTGAAGCATTCTTTCTTCCGAGAAATCCTTAGATATTCCGACAGTTCCGTCAATCTCTCCGGAGTCGTTTTTTAGTTGTGATATGGTAAGGCTTACATGATGAACATCTCCGGTTTTTGACAGCAGACGGACTTCTTTGTTTCTGACCGCACCAAATTTATTGACGAAGTCTATTATCTGTTTTCTTTCATCTGGGTTTTCGTAAAGGATTGAAGCAGGCTTGCCTATTATAATATCTTTTCTGTATCCGAGCTTCTCCTCTGCCTCAGGATTAAATTCCACAATATTTCCATTTATATCAGTTGTTATGATTATATCCTTTGAATGGTCAATAATCTTTTCAAGATAATTTTTTGTCTTATAAAGCTCTTGGTATGTCTTTTCAAGGTTCAGATTCTTTTCAGATATTTCATTTAGCCTTGATTCCAATTCCTGTTTGTAGTTTTCTACCTCAGACTGTTTTTTATTCAGGTTTATAGACATCTCTCTGATTGAATGGGCAAGGCCTCCAATCTCGTCTGTCCTATTAAGTTTATAATCATTACCCTTTTGATAATTGCCGTGTGAAATCTCTCTGGCAATTGACTTCATTTCAATCAGGGGGGCTGTTACACGCCTTGATACCTGTGATATGAAGAACAGGATAAAACTGACGCCTAATAATGTAAATATAATAATTATCTTGAAGAGTTTGTTAATTGGGGCATAAGCCTCATCAATATCCATCTTGACTACCAATCCCCATTCAAGGTCGGGTATATGTCGGTATGCAGCAAGGGTATGCCTTTTTCTATAGTCTATCCCTTCAGTGATACCATTCTTTCCTGCAATAGCCAGTGTTGATGGTGTTTCATCCGGCATTTTATATTTTAATGCACTGTCATTTAAGAATTTAAGATTTAGCAATGTGATGTTATCCTTATTAACTAATATCTCTTCTCCTGTCTTACCCACCCCAAACGATTCTTCAATCAATGGCTCAAGTATCTCATTTACTTTTACCTTTGCCACTACTACTCCAGCAATGACGCCATGCTCCTCTCCTCTGTAATCATACATGACATCTGAAAATGTAATAATAGGTTGTTTCAACCTATCAGAATAATAGACATCCTTTATATAAACCTCTTTTTGGGCTATTGGCATGTTGAAGTGGTCATTTTTTGATTCATCTTCATTAAGTCTTTGGAAATTGGTTGAAAGGATGATATGTCCTGTGGTGTCCAGAATAAATATCTCTGAGAATACACCAAGCTGATTGATTATCATATTTAAAAAGGATGTGATGTTTTGATATTCTTCACTATTTGTATATTTAAGCGATGACAGCCCCCTTTGTTCATAATTTTTTTTAATCAATAGAAGTCTTGATAGATGTATTTCCATAAATTTATTATGGGCAATCATCTCTGTATCATTAAACCTCTCTATAAACCATGTCCTGATCTTTTTTTCTTTGCTATCAGCAATACTGCTCAATTGATTGGATATTTTTTCCCTTAAGATAGACTCACCTTCTTTATAGGTTGTATAGCCTAATATAATAAATGGCAGTATTGAAACAAGAAGGAAGATAATGATAAGTTTATTGCGGATGGTGAAAATGAGGTTTGTTTTTTCCTGATTCATACAAGCAATAAGAAATTACAGAGAATTGCCATAGGCATGTAGACACAGAGATTTTTTTAATAATTTATTTTTTTCCTCCGTGCCACTGTATTTCTGTGGCTGATTAGGTTTTAGTTTTGTGTATGAATTTTTATAAAAATACTCTCTGTTGCTGATTAGAAGCTGGACAATAGACGGGTCCAATTTTGTCCCAGATATATTTTTTATCTCAGAAATGGCACTCTCTATGGAGAGGGATTCACGATATGGACGGTTACTTGTCAGCGCATCAAATACATCCGCTACTGCAATAATTCGTGAGAGGAGGGGGATATGGCTGCCTTTGAGTCCTCCCGGATATCCGCTTCCATCATAATTTTCATGGTGATGTTTTATAATCATGCTTACATTTTTAAATGTGCTTATCTCCGAGATAATCTTCTCGCCAATTAAAGAGTGTTCTTTTATCATATCAAACTCATTTTCACTAAGGGTGTCTATCTTGTTTAAGATAGAATCGGCAATTCCAATTTTACCAAGGTCGTGCAGGACGGCGGCAAATTCAAGGTCAGTCTTTTCCTCTTCTGAAATGCCAAGTAATTCACCAATTTTAAGGCAGATTAAACGCATTCTGTCGCAATGCCCCCTCGTATACTTATCTTTTGCCTCAATTGCCTCAGCAAGCACCTTTACCATCTGGAAATTCATTTTTTGCAGTGTTTCATAAGCATTTTCAAGTTCAACAGTCTTTTTGTTGAGCTGTTCTGTTCTCTCTTCTACCTTATTTTCCAGAATGGTGCGATATTCAAGATTTTCTTTTTCTAATTTTTTATTCTGAATAAGGAGGTCTCTACTATGAAGTGCGTTTTGGACAGTATTTAAGAGGTGCTCTTTTGTAATTGGTTTTATAAGGAAATCAAAGGCACCCATTTTCATGGCTTCAATGGTAATATTCAAATCCATCAAACCTGTGAGGATTAGGACAGGGATATCAGCATAATTCTTCTTGACATATTCTAATATCTGCAGCCCATTAACCTCAGGCATTCTGATATCACTGATAACAAGCTCATAATTGTTATTTTTTAGCTCCTCAAATATCCCAGAGCCGCCGGCTGACTGAATGACCGAATAATTTCCCTTTGTCAGATGGATAGAGAGGGTCTTTCTTATAATCTCCTCATCATCTACAATAAGAATAGTTCTTTTTTCCATAATTTAAAAAATTTGTGCTATATGCACCATCAAAGTGTATTAAAAGACACAGATTGTAATAATATATTAGACCTACCTGCTGGCAAACAGGACAGGCAGGGATGTAAATGTTGTTTATTTGCTGTTGCTTTTAAAATAAATGGAGATTATAATTGTTTAATAAAATTATAATATCCAAATATCATGCCAAAGCAAACCCCGTTAGAAAGTTTTTCTATTTTTAAGTTGTCTAACGGATTATGCGTGATTTTCTGACGAGGCAGGGTAAATTATGATTTTTTTTAACAGACTGCAGGTAAAAATAATATTGCCAATCATTATAGCTATTGTCATAATTTTTTCCATTATGATATATACCGTAGAAAGAATGGAGAGGGACCTATTCCATGAGGACTGGATTACCAAGACGAAGGTATATGCAAATTCTATTTCTACAATGATAGAAAAAGAAATGGAGGGAAAGAGGCCTTTTATTGTCCGAGACCTAATTCATAAATTTAAAAAAATTCCAGGGATAAAAAAATTACAGGTAATCAGAACAAACGGAAAAGAGGCATTTAAGGATTTTGAGACATTTTATAAGGTAAAGGAGATTTACCAATTTTCCCATGATGTCATAGAGGAGTATATGAATTTAGAAGAGGGAAAGGCAGATGTGGTCAGCGATGAGAAGATAAAAGATGTCTTGAGGGAAGGGAAGGAGAAAGAGTTCTATGGCTATGATAAAAACGGAAAGGTTTTCTATGATTATTATTTGCCAGTTTTAAATAAGCCTGCATGTCATAAATGTCATGGTGATAAAGAAAAGATTCGTGGTATTTTAAAAATTTCCTTATCCGACGAAAAATTTGCTGAGCATCTAAATAACCACTTTATTATCATGTTATGGATATCTGTAGCTACTGTAATCATTTTGATAATTATAATCAGCTGGATTGTTTATAATCTGGTTTCTAAGCCGCTGAATGCAGTTATTAAAACAATAAAGGAGATTGAACATGGCAATAAAAACCAGAGGATTGGTTTGAAGTCAAATGATGAGATTGGATATATGGCAAGGCATTTTAATATAATGCTTGACAGGCTGAAACAGGAGAGCCACCTCGCATCTCTCGGCAGGATATCGGCTGTTTTGGCACATGAGATAAAAAACCCTATTACTGGAATCAGTGGTGCAGTTCAATTGATTGATGAAGATCTTCCGTCAGATGACCCCAAAAAGGAGATTATTAATATGATAGTTAAGGAGGTTCAGAGGTTGGATTCAATGCTAAAAGACCTTCTCATGTTCTCAAAGCCTATTGTTGTAAATCCAAAGATGCATGATTTGAATAAACTGATAACAGATACAATTAATCTGCTTGAATTCAAGTGCAGAAAGGGTAAAATATCTATTGACACAAGCCTTAGTAATATTCCAAATATCTTGATTGATGGAGAGAAGATGCAGCAGGTATTACTCAATGTCTGTCTCAATGCTGTTGAATCTATGAAGGAAAATGACAAGCTGACAATTACAACATCAACAGATAAACCCAATGGCTGCGAATACATTCAGATAGAGATTTCTGATACAGGATGCGGCATTTCTCCTGAAATCATAAAGAATATATTTACCCCGTTTTTTACGACAAAGAAGGATGGCAGCGGATTGGGACTGCCAATCAGCTTAAGGATAGTGGAAAAACATAAGGGGACAATTAAGGTAGAAAGTGTTGTTGACAAAGGTAGTAAGTTTGCAATAATATTACCACTTGAGAATTCATTAAATATAGTTGAGGAAGATACCGAATATAACGATAGTGAGGTTTTATTATGAAAAAGGCGAGGGCGTTGATAGTTGATGATGAAAATATTATTGCATGGACATTGCAGGAAAAACTGACAAAAGAGGGCTTTGAAGTCAAGACTGCAGAAAATGGCGAATCGGCAATCAATTCTATAAGGGAAGATATGCCGGATATCGCATTTGTTGATGTCTTCTTGCCTGATATAGGTGGAATTCAGATATTGAAGGAAATTATTGGTTTAAATGAAGATGTCCCTGTAATTATGATTACAGGCTCAGGTTCAGTTGATACAGCAGTAACTGCCATGAAGCTTGGGGCTTATGATTATATCAGCAAGCCCTTTAACCTTACTGAGGTCGCTATAATTGCAAAGAAGGCTATTGAGTCTAAAAGAGTCAACAGAGAGGTTACATGGCGACTTGAAAAGGAAAAGAAGACCCACAGTATTGATAGTATAATCGGGGAGAGTAAAGAGATTAAAGATGTTCTGGACATGATTCAAAAGATAGTTCAGAGTGATGCAACTACTGTTTTAATAGAAGGGGAGAGCGGGACAGGTAAAGACCTTGTAGCAAGGGCTATACATTATGCGAGCAGACGGTCAGCAAGACCATTCATGGATATAAATTGCACTGCATTGCCAGATACACTTGTTGAGAGTGAGCTTTTTGGCTATGAAAAAGGCGCATTTACAGATGCAAAGGCAAAAAAGATAGGGCTATTTGAGCTTGCAGATGGCGGGAGTGTCCTTCTTGATGAAATCGGAGATATGCTACTTACGACACAGACGAAACTGTTAAAATTTATTGAGAATAAGCGGTTTAAGAGGGTTGGAGGGGCTTCGGATATTGAGGTGGATATCAGGATTATAGCGGCAACCAATAAGAATCTGAAAGAAGAGATTAAGAATGGGAAGTTCAGAGAAGATTTATATTACCGTCTCAGAGTAATACCGATTTTTATACCGCCGCTGAGGGTGAGAAAAGGAGATATACTAATTCTTGCTAAGTACTTTATAGATAAGTTCAATAAGGAGTTCAGGAAAGATGTTAAAGGTTTATCATCAAAGGCTGAACAGGCTATTCTCTCATATCATTGGCCCGGAAATGTAAGAGAACTAAAAAATGTGATTGAAAGGGCGATTATCCTTGAGAGCAAAGATGAGATATTAATTGAACATCTACCTATTGAAGTGGTAGAGGGTGTTCCTATAAAAGGTGAAGAACGTCAGCAATCAAGTTTTGCCCTTCCGGATGGTGGAGTTCCCCTTGAAGAAGTAGAAAAAAATCTTTTAATTCAGGCCCTCAAAAAAGCCGGGGGAAATCAATCCAGGGCTGCAAAACTTTTAAGTCTGAGCAGATATGCCTTAAGATATAGGTTGAAGAAGATTGGATATTTAAAAGCAGATGCTACAGGTTAAGACTAAAAAGAATATAGTTATAAGGTTTGTAAAGTTAATATAGTCATAAAACAACTTTTAACTTTCAACCTGATAGACTTTATAACTCCTCTATTAATGGCATATTAATTGCTTTTATTATATGTTTGTCTATTTTGTAAAACATGAGGAGGTGAACTGTTTATGTAATTTGTTGAAATATTTTGTTTTATTTTTAAGGATACATAAAATTCAAAAATAAAAGATGGGCGATATAACACTCATAGAGTGTGAAAATACACATAAATAAAAAAGGAGGGAGTGAAATGAAAATTAGAATTTTAATTGGTTTACTTTTAGGATTATATTCTTTTCTTCTTTCAGCTGAATTTTCATTTGCCGAATATGGAGATATAATACTGAATAGCAAGGCTGAAAGTATGAGGAAGGCAGGGGTTAATGATGTCATGTTTCCTCACTGGTTTCACCGTATAAGATTTAAGTGTAAGGTTTGCCATGAAGATATTTTTATATTAAAGGCAGGTGCTAATGATATCAATATGAGTCTGATTATGAATGGAGAAAAGTGTGGCAAATGTCATAATGGAATTACTGCATGGGAACCGCTTTATTGTGAGAGATGTCATTCATGGGAACCCGGCTGGTCGCCTGGTGTTGTTCAGTATTCAAAGAAGATTGCCAAATAAATAAATAGAAAGGAGGGAATCAATGAAGATTAATAAAAATTTTAAAAAAATATCATTATTAATTACAATATTTATTGCAATATTTTGTATTTCAGTTGATGCGGCTGAAAAAAAAACATCAAAGAAGTCTCCTGAAAAGGCAGTTCCACCGGTAGTAGAACAGCCTAAAGCACCTCCAACTCCTCCAGTAGAGACACCTTCTACAAAGACTCTTGACCCAAAAGATAAAAAAAGTCTTATTTACCTTGATACAAAGGGCGAAATGGCTGGAACGGGTGATATCAATAAATCAGGAGTTGCATCTACATTTGCAAAAATTGGGGCAGGATGGCATCCTACTGCTCTTGCAGAGTCAGGTCTACCTTTAGATAAGTATAAATTGGTTGACTGGGCGAAGATTGTTAAAGAAAAAACAATAGACCCACGCTTTGACCTTGACCCTAATGCAAAACCTGAAGATGAAGCGATACTTGATATGAATATATTATTTGAAACAAAGAGTGATTTTATGGATAATGTTGTATTTCCCCATCTTATCCATACATGGTGGTTAAAATGTGAGATTTGTCATGCGAGTGTCGGTGGACCTATATTTGAGCCAGTGGCAGGCGGAAACGATGTTAAGATGATGGAAATGGCGGGTGGCAAGTGGTGCGGCAGATGCCATAATAAAATTGCATTTCCTCTCGCAGATTGTAAGAGGTGTCATACTTTTCCTAAGAAGAATAAACCGGATGATACTATTACTCTAAGGTCAGTATCTAAATAGTATGGGCTTTAATTGATGAAAACTGCTTTAAAAATTTTCATAATTTTTTATGTATTGTCAATTGTATGGATTTTTCCTCTATTTGCGGCGGAGAAGAAACCGCAGGATGTTATTGTATTTGAAAATCAAAAGGCGAGCAGGAAAAAGGCAGATATGCCTCCTGCCCGCTTTTCCCATTCAAAGCATAGTAAATTGAAATGTAAAGATTGCCACCCATCGGTTTTTAAAGATAAAAAAGGTTCAAATTTGGTTACAATGAAAAAGAATGTAGAAGGTGAATATTGTGGAAAATGCCACAATGGGCGGACTTCATGGGATATGTCAACCTGTAAAAAATGTCATATATAGCTCTAAATCCCTCTTAACAAAAGCGTGGTAAAGAATGTGTAAAATTTAACTAAACTGTGTACTTTTACACAAAATGCAAAGCTTCACAAAGTTATTTTTATAAATTTGAACCCTTTGATTTTCTATATTTTTGCGATTAAATTAGGTTTTGTTCATCTTGAAAATTAATATTTTTTAGAATGGCATGATATATGCTTATTATTCAGGGCAAGGGTTACAGGCAATATAAAATTACAAAATAAACATTCAGAGATCAGAGAAAAGAAAGGAGGAAGATATTATGAAAGACATGAAAAAATGGTTAGGAGTTGTTGTTTTGATTACTGGTTTCTTATTAATAAATACATCAGTTTTTGCAGTTCATAAAGGTGCGGGTGATTTGACATGCGGTAACTGTCATACAATGCATAACAGCCAGGGAGGTGGTACTAATACGCTTGGCGGTGCATCCGGCGGCTCACTTGTTTTGCTTAGGGCGGATATATCCAGCAGAGAAAATATTCACAGGCTTTGTCTGCAGTGTCATTCTGATCAAGGAGTTAATGGAGATGTTCAATTTGCGCCAAAGAATGTAAAACCACCAAAGGTGCACCTTGCAACTGGCACACTATGGACACAGACGGATCACCTGACTGGCATAGGTGCTGGCGGTAACTTCTATCCGGAGGTTAGTGCAGATTTTACATTGAGTTCAGATGGAGGCAGTACTGCACTTGGAAAAGGGCATTCCATTGGTCTCGCAAATGTCATACCACCGGGTAGTGCAGATAATACACAAATAGCAGGTTTCTCATGCACATCTTGCCATGACCCTCATGGAACTGCCAATGCAGCCGATACTGCTATAAATAAGTTCAGAAATCTGAGGATGAGTGCAACAAATGCAGGAAGTAATGCAGGTGTTGAACTTACTGATGCAGACCATACGAGTTGGGTTGGAGGTATTAATGGGACAAACTTTCAGGATACTATACTTGCAATAGGCGGGGCATCAAATAAGAATAATATATGGCCGGTAATCAAAACTGCGTCTACTACAGGATCAGCTGCTGATGATACTGCAAATAGTAATTCCTATGGTGGAGGGGCAAATGGCATTTCAAGATGGTGTGCCCAGTGTCATGATAACTGGCATGAGGCTATAGTAACGACCAATGCATCAGGTGATGATTGGAAAAGGCATCCTGTTAATAATACATTGGCTGGCGATGGTTCAACAACTTCTGGGGCAGGAGTAACTATCATAGATACTACTAATTATGATGTTACAACAGCAGGTTACTACCTTCCTGTTGCAAGTGCTGAATCGTCAAACAGGGTATTTTACAAAACAAATAATTCAACCGATAGGGTTATGTGTCTATCCTGTCATTTTGCACATGGCGGTCCTTATAATGATAATCTAAGATGGGATTATACATCTGCTGTTGGGACAGGTAGCCAGGCAGGTAATGCCGTCCCATCAACAAAAGGATGTCAGTTGTGTCATAACAGATAATGAAGTTTGGTTTAATTTTAAAAAGGGAAGCGGGGACGCTTCCCTTTTTTTTTGTGCTAATGTATTATATGACCCGTTCAATATTTTTTGTCATAGCTATATTGATGTTTGTGTCAGCTGATATAGAAGCCGCCTCAAAGATTGATGTAAGACATATTACCTCTTACACAGCAAAATCAATGGGGGGGGGATCTCCTTCAAAACTTTATATTGACCGTCAGCAGGGCGAGCTTTATGTTGGCAGCAAGAGCAAAGAAATCATAATTATCAATGAAGATGGTATAGCAGTCTTTAAAATCCCACTTGCAAATTCTCCACAGATTTTCTCTGTAACAAAGGATGGAAATATTTATTTATCTGATGCAGGTGAGATAAATATCCTTAACTATAGGGGAGAATATCTGAGGAAGTTTGACCTTTCTTCTGTGCCAGATTTCACACTTTTATCTATCCAGTCGCTGCACATAGATGAAAATGGCTATATTTATATAGGTGATGGAAGATTAAGCAGGATTATTGTCCTTGATAGTGCAGGTAAATTTTTATTTCAGTTTGGGAAAAAAGGTAGTAATGAGGGGGAGTTTTTGAACGCAAAGGCAATTACTACAGATTCAGAGAGGTTTTATCTTCTTGACCCGGCACTATTTCGTGTATCAGTTTATAATAAGAAAGATGGTAAATTTCTTTTCATGTTTGGCATTATATCAAGCCTGTTCGGAGGTTTTAGTATGCCGACAAATATTGATACAGATGGAGAGAGATTATTTGTTGTAGATACAAACAGGTTTGTTGTAATAATTTTTGATAGGAATGGTAAACCAATAGCAGAGTTTGGAGGGGCCGGCAGAAATCCTGAAAACCTTTCATGGCCCTCGGATGTTAAAATAGGTGAAAATGGCAAGATATATGTTTGTGATACGGGTAATGCAAGGGTTCAGGTATATGAGCTTATTATGCCAGAAGAAAAGGTTGTTCAGCAAGTTAGTAAGGTTAAACTGCCAGAAACTGTTGAATCTATCCCCTCACCCCTCCCTTCTTCCACAAGCGGAGAGGGATTGAGCAAGGGTGGTAAGGCAACCGAACCAATAAAGATTGAGCCACAGTCTGTTGAAAAAGAAATTGAGCCGATAAAAATTGAAAAGCAGGAGGAAGATATATTGTTAGATGTATTCAAAAAACTGGAATTTGAAAGTGGGGAGGTTATAATAAAAAAGTCTTCTTTTGAATTCTTAGATAAATTATACGAGTTGCTGATAAAGAAGCCTACATATAAATTACATATCGCCGGGCATACTGATAATATGGGGTCAGAAGTTGATAATTTGCAGCTTGGACAAGCGAGAACAGATGCAGTAAAGACATATTTTACGAATAAAGGTATTGCCCCGTCAAGAATTACTACTGTAAGCTTTGGGGAATCAAGACCAATTGTCGATAATAACACTGAAGAGGGGAGAAAGATTAATAGAAGAGTGGAGTTTTTGATTGGAAAGTAATTGTTTTGGCATATTCTTTGCTTTAATACAATATAGACAAGGGTTTACAGAATAACTAAAGATAAACCCAAAAAATGAGTGAAACCACAGGTAAACACAGATTAACACAGGTTATTCAATGAATTAAAAGGAAAATATATTTCACTTTTTAAGTAAATTAAGAAGTATAATAAATTTTTGTTTGAACAGTGTTTACCTGTGTTCATCTGTGGTTAATGCATAATTCAAGATAAAGAAAGATAAGAAAATAAGGTTTTTAGTCTCATTATGATGAAAAGATTCTTTTTAACATGTGGAATTCTGATTATTCTTATAGCTAAGGTAGAATCCGCACCTTCGAGTTTCTATTTTATCAATGCTATTGACAGATTTTCAGATGAATATAGATTTGAGGGATTATCCTCAATTTTTATAGAAGATGATGAACTATATGTTGTTGATAATGGAGGGAATAATATCTATATTTTTGAACTTGATGGGACGCCTGTTTTTCAGTTTGGAAAAGAAAAGGGGGTATCATCCCCCATTGATATTTTTGTTTCAAATAATTATATCTATATGAGTGGAGAAGGTAAAAATTATATAGAGATTTTTAATATCAGGGGAGAAAAGGTTGGAAGCATTGAGCCTCCTTATGAGGGATTTACACCAGGTAAGATGGCGGTTATGGATGGGGTAGGTTTTCTTGTTGTTGATAGAAACTCTTTAAAGATTTGTGTATTTGATAAAGTTGGGAAATATCAATTTAACTTTGGCGGCAGAAATTTGTTTAAATCAATTGGAGGTATTGCAGCAAAGAGTGGAAAGATTTATGTGTCAGTAATGAGTGCTGACCCTGTCGTAAGGATATTTGATACAAAAGGCGAATACCTTGCAGGTTTTGGACATATTGGAGAAGGGGAACAGAATTTTTCTATGCCTTCTGGAATAAAAGTCGATGATGACGGTATGATATGGGTAGTTGATGCCTTTAAGCATCGGGTGACAGGTTTTAATGATGAAGGAGAAAGACTGAGTGGATTTGGTATTTATGGGAATTCCAGGGAAAACCTCTATTACCCCCTTGGCATTGATTTTAAGGGAGAGAACTTTTATGTAGTAGAAAAAGGCAGGGGAAGGGTTAGTATGTTTAAGAAGGTGGAATAAAATGAAGAAGACAGAAGACAGAAGACAGAAGACAGAAGACAGACAAAACTCATTGCTCATTGCTCATTGCTCATTGCTTTTTGTTCTTGTCTCTTACTGCTTACTGCTTGCTAATGATTCCTTTGCCGGAGACTATCATAAATCAGGTATTCCTGCTGAAACTACGCTTGCATGTGCCCAGTGTCATATTATGCATGGCACGCAGGGTAGTGTATCTTTGATTTATAGTGGAGGAATAAATACTTACGCAAAGTTACTTAGGTCTGATTCAGTGGTTAATCTTTGTAAGTACTGTCATGATGGAGACCCATTTAATCTTGGGGCGCCAGACTTATTTAGTCCTATTTATAACGCTTCAGCAGGTGATTTTAATACAGGCGGAACGCCTGACGAAGATAAGCGGCACAGTATTGGAGTTGATTTAGCGGGGGTAAGTCCACCAGGCTATGTAGGGAGCGACTGGACTACAGCGCAAACAAAATACGGTTCTGTTTTCAGCTGTATATACTGCCATGACCAGCATGGGAACGGTAATTATAGAAATTTTAGGCCCGAACCATTAGATCCCTCTTTCAGAGAACCGGGAGGCGTTGTACTAATGGATTCATATAAAATAGTGACCTATAATAATGGAATATGGGACAATGTATCTTCAATTGTACAGGCAGTTATAGATGGAAATGGTGATGGGAGTAACCCTGCCAGCCAATATTCCACATCTAACATGACATTCAGGAGTAGTACCAAACAGATAGCAGGTTTTTGTGGTAAATGTCATGTAAAGTTTTATAATTCTAACGGGTATGGTGGTGATGATCTTAGTTACGGGACAGGTAAATTAGGTGGCAGTGTCACAGGTGATAGCGGAACAGATACTCAATGGGTTCGTCATCCTGTAGGTAAGATTTCAGTTGGGGTTGGAAATGGGCATACAGTCCCGGCAAATTTTGCATCAATAACTGGTGTTAATCGGGTGCGTGCTATAAATCCGGATGGGCTTGACAGTGGCGGCGATGAACAGCCATTTTGTCTTACCTGTCACAGGTCGCATGGTTCTCCAAATCATTCTAATTTAATATTTGGATCACCGACAGCATCAGGGGGGGCTGGCACAATGATGAGAGATACATGCCAGCAGTGTCATAATCAATAGGAGAAATGAAATGATAGAGGACAGAAGACAGAAGACAGAAGACAGAAGCAAGAAGCAAGAAGCAAGAAGCAAGACCACTTGCCTCTTGTTTACTGCTTACTGCCTACTGCTTACTGCCTATTGCTTACTGCTTACTGTCTCATTTGCTCAGGCAGAAGAGGGAAAGGATGTTCATAAAATAGATAGGATTATGGTCCTTCCTATGGCAAACATCTCTGGAAATTTAGAGGCTCGTGCAATTATAGATTCATTGCTTCAGAAAGAACTCGAAAAAAGAGGGTTTGAATTGGTTCCATATGAAGATGTAGATAAATTTTTGACCAAGAGAAGAATTAGAAATACGAGTTTTATTGATAGAATAACAACGCTTGAGTTAAATCGTGAGCTTGGAGTTGATGCGGTGATTTTAGGTTCAATTGACCAGTATTCCAATGTTAGTAATGAAATATATGTAGGGTTAACTCTTCGCCTTGTTGGGACAAGGGATTGTTCAATAATATGGATGGACACCGTTTCCTATGCTGGAAGCGATTTTGCCGGCTTACTTGGTATTGGTAGAGTGAAATTGCTTGTTCAGCTTGGAGCGGTAGCTGTTAGCAATATTGTGGGCGGGATACCAAGGGAATATCTCTTGAAAGATAGAAGAGATGATAATCTTTTTGAGATAGGGAACTTAAAGATTTCTCCCTCAATTGTCAGAGGGGGAAAGTCTGCAAAGGTATCAGTCAAAATTATATCTGTTGTAGAAAAAATAGTGAAGGTTCAGGCTTATATAGGTGAAATAAAATTTGATTTGAAGAACGGAAATGGTGATTATTATGATGGCGAGATTACTGTTCCCTATGCAGATGGCTTATATCCTGTAGATATTATTGCTGTGCTGTCTGATGATAAGATTTCTCATTTTCCTTCAGTAGGGGAGGTAAAGGTTGATACAGTATCGCCAGAAGTAACAGTTTCAGCAGACAAAGATGTTACTGCCGGGCTTGTAAAAAAGGATTCAATTATATTTACCCTTAAAACAAATGAGGTTATAGAAAAGTGGGAAGTTGAAATAGTGGATAAAGAAAATAAATATGTGAGAGGAGAGAGGGGATTTGGTGCATTACCTATGCAGCTTATGTGGAGAGGTGAGAATAATGCAGGAAGTAGAAATGATGATGGAATATATTATCTTAACCTTACGGTATGGGATACTGCAGGAAATGCAGGGGTTTTTCAAAAGAAGATAATACTGGATGCAACACCACCGGCAGTAAAAATAGAGGCTGAAGCAACTGATGATAATGATGTGGTAATTTTTAACCTTGCCTATGAAGAAAATGAAATGATGGAAAAGTGGGAATTTGTAATATTGGGCGAGGACTCAAAAATTATAAAGAATTTAAGCGGAAAAGGGAATGTAGCTAAAAAACTAATTATACCTTTAATATCTGAAAACAGAGAAGTGACAACAGGTAGTGGAAAAATAATGTATACTTTTAAGGCTGTGGATAAAGCAGGAAACATATTTAAAACCTCAAACCAGACAATTGCTTTCTCAAAGAAAGAGAAAGAAAAGTTTGCAAAGAGAAATGAGAAATTACAATTTGGATGGGGGGCGAGAGATTTTTAGATTAGTGAAAATCTGTTTAAATCAAAGTCATCTGCGATAAAATTAGTTTTTTGCTCTTGCATATAAAATTTAAACACAAATGGCACGGAGAGCACAGAGATTTAAAACCCTAAAATTGTTTTTACCTTTGTGTCCTTTGCGGCTAAGGTCGGGTCTTTGTTCTTTCCTCTTTCTCTGTGTCCTCTGTGGTAAATTAAGTATCTGTTTTATAATATCACCATCTTATGCAGTTGAAAATCAGGATAACCCTTCCTATAAATCCTTAAATAGCTACATAGAGCAGTTTTACGAATATAAGTATAAAACTGAGAGTGAGGCGACAGCACAATCTCTCCTCCAGCAAAGGGCTGTTCCTCTTACACTTCTACCAAGGGACAAATACGATTTAATTGACTGGGCAGGGGCTGTTAGGAGTGGTATAATTTCTCCGCTTTCATCAATTGATGGTTTGCAGGAAGATGATGATCCCATTGACCTTCTTATACCAATCAAGGCTAAGAATGAATTTATGACGGATGTCATCTTTCCTCACAGTATTCATACATATTGGTTAAGTTGTAAAATTTGTCATCCGGCTATCTTTGTTCAGAAGAAGGGTGGTAACCCGGAGATGACCATGTGGAAAATTTTAAGTGGAGAGTATTGCGGCAGATGTCATGGTAAAATAGCCTTTTCTTTAAGGGAATGCTACAGGTGCCATATGGAGCGGTCACAAAAGGATAAGGTGAAAGAAATAAAAAATGAATAGAAGCCAGAAGCCAGAAGTCAGAAGCCAGAAGCCAGAAGTTAGAAGCCAGAAGTCAGAAGTCTGTCTTCTGTCTTCTGTCCTCTGTCCTCTGGTTTTTTGCTTCTTACTTCTTATCCTTATCTCTTGTACAGGGATGAAGATTGAAAAAGAAGAAGTGTCAGAGGGGACACTGATTATTTACCTTTATCTTCCAAATTCTAACCAGCAGGATATAAATTTTACAATTGAGAAGATTGAAATCAAACAAAGGGATGGGGGATGGATTAAATTATCAGAAAAACCATTTGCAATAAAGTCCATTGATATAGCAAAGGATCAAGTTCTGTTAACTGAATCAAATATAATGGAAGGAGAGTATGACAGGGTTATGATACGTATCTCCAGTGCCAGTGTAAGGAGAAATGAAAAATTTCATACACTGGCACTGCCTCAACCGAATGGAGAGGTAGAACTCAAAGGGGATATTATAAGTATAGGAAGCAGTGAGAGCAGGGCTATATTTTTAACATGGGAACCTGATAAATCTGTCTCAAATAACTATCTTTTTAGCCCTTCAATAACTATTGAATCTCAAAGAGTTTCTCCAAAGACACTGCTTTTATATGTTGCAAACAGCGGTTCAAATTATGTGTCGGTTGTTGATAGGTTTGAAAATAGAGTAGTTGGTGTAATAGGTGTAGAAAAGAATCCTACAAGTCTTGTTTTAAGCCAGGAACAAGAGAGATTGTATGTTTTAAATTCCAGGTCAAATAGCATATCAATTATTGATACATCGCAGGACTTTGTCCGGGACAGAATACAATTTAGTTCAGGAATTGAACCTGTTGAAATGGCTATGATTCCGTACAGCGACAGGAAAAATCATGGAAAACTATATATTACGAATCGGGGGTCTAATGATGTTACTGCTATAGATACATTTATGAAATCTCAGATAAAGAGTGTAAGGGTTGGCAATGCCCCGCTTGGAGTATCCGCCAATCCAGAAAGGCAGGAAGTATATGTAGCCAACAGCGGGTCAAACTCCATTTCAGTTATTGATTCTATAACAGATGAAGTAAAGGCTACCATAAATGTTGACAGAACACCTGTAGATGTTGTAGTTGTAAGAAATAACATTTATGTCCTGAATGCCGAATCAGATAGTATTACAATTATAGATACCATTACAAAAACGATTAAGGGGAGAATACAGGCAGGTATTAATCCGCGAAAGGGAATTTATTCTGAAAAATACAACAGAATTTATCTTTCAAATTATAGTGTTGGACAGGTTTCTTTTTTAATTCCGTCGTCTGCAGTCATCACGAGAAGCATAAATGCCGGAAGCAAGCCGATAGGACTAGCAATTGATGAAGGAAGAAACCATCTTTATATCACTGATTACAGTTCCAACAGGGTGATACTTATAAATCCTGTCTCCGAAGTTTTAGAAAAGGTAATTATAGTAGGGGAAAAGCCTTATGGAATTGTTTCAGTAAAATAATATTTAGGCATATTTAAATTAGGCACAGAGTTTTGTATCTCTGTGGCACTTTCAGGTTTTTGTTTATGAGGAGAGGCAGGATAGGTTGAGTGAAAATAATAAAAAGAGTTGGTACTATAACAGGAATAACTATTCTATATCTTTTAATAAGTTCCTTAAATAGAAGTTTTGCAGATGGTCTGTCTTTGAATGGAGATGTAATTTATACAGTGAGCGAGAATGAATTTGCAGGAAAGATGACCACCAGGTCGACTTTATCTCAGGTTTATTCACTTGTTTTTAATAAAAAAATTACAGGGACAATGGGGTTGTCTGGGGATATAAGGACATCTCAGAACAAGGTGGATTCAACTGAAAACAGCACAATTGCCCCCTCTTTATTTTTGGATATGAATAATAAATATTTTAATTCAAATATTGGGTATCAGGTAAATGATCGTTTTCTTGCAACAGGTAACAGTATAAATACTACCTCAAAAAATGCCATTTTCTCAACAGCCCCTGCTGGTTTTCCCTCTTTGAGATTTAATTATAATGAATTGCAATCAAAAGACAGATTTTCTCTTGTTAATTCAAGTCAGTCATATATGAGTGCCAGCACAGATTATACAATCAAACGTCTTAATTTGTTGTATAATTATAGCAGTTCAACATTGAATGATTTTGTCTCACAGATAAAACAAGAGAACCCGACACATCTGGGAACCGTCAGTTATAATAACTCCTTTTTTAATAACAGGTTGAATATTAGCACAAATATTGGTGTAACAAACTCAACCTCTACAAGTATAAGTTTATCTGGTGTGCCTCAGACCTTTCCTGATAAAAAAGATGCAAGCAACGGGCTTTATGCGATAGATACCCTGCCTGGTGACGGGCAGTTGTCCGATTACCCATCTTTAATTGATGATAATAAATCTTCGGATACAGGAATTGACTTAAACGGTTCTTATAGAAATATAGGTTTGAAATTAAAAAATGCAGATACAATAAACACTATTTATGTATATATAGACACATTGGATAGCAATATAGCAAATATGAATTTCGGATGGAATATTTATTATAGTAATGACCTCTCAGGGCTTATCTGGAGCTTTGCAACTGTATCGGACAGTTCCTATGATGAGATTAATAAACGATTTAAACTGGTTTTTTCAGTGCCTATAAATGCACTCTTTTTTAAAGCGGTAAATACAACTTATGATTCTTCAGCCCAGAAGATAAGTGTTACGGAGATAGAGGCGATAGGGTCAATCTCTAAAAAGACCAGCGTTACAGTTGAGACAATTACTGATAGACAATATGGCGGGATGAATCTGAGCCTAAGACCAACGGAGAAGACGGGTATTTCATACAATATAAATTATGATGAATCAAAACAGTCTCCTATTGACCGCAAAGATACGAATATCAATCAGGGGATAGCATTGTCCTATGCAATGTCTAAATATGCCTCATTCTTTCTAAACTATCAAAGTCAGAAAACTGAATCAACATCGAGCAAAAGTATAGGTTCAAATAATTATACATTTTCATTAAGCACAAACCCAATGGAAACTATGAATGGATCAATTGCCCTTGGCCGTTTTGAATCCCTTTCGGGGGATGATAAAACTTCGGAAACAACTTCTGAAAATATAAATATGTTCTTTAGATTATATTCTGGTATTGACCTTGGAACAGGTTTTACATCAAGCAAAACAGATGACCTTATCAGTGGAACAAAAACGGCAACTAATTCAGTTAACGGAAATTTAACCTTAATACCGAAAAATAGCATAAACATCCTCATTAATGGCGCATTTTCATCTTCCACATCTGATACCGGGAGAGAAACGAGCAGTTCTACATCTGAAGCTTTAACATCAACGATAAATATAACTCCATCAAGGTTTGTAAATTTGTCTGCCAATATTCAGCATCTCCCTGAGACGAAGCAGAATTACTCTATAAATACACGGCTGCCGGGCAGTTTGCAAATGAATATTAATTACAATGTTTCACAAACAGGCGCAGAGACAATGGGAGGCAGTATTTACTGGAATATAAGCAGATATCTGTATATTTCTTCAAGCTATACTACGACTTTGACTCACAACAGCACAGGAGACCGCAGTAATTTATATAGTATAGCTTTATTAATCCGCAGATGAAGAAATTCAAGAAAAACGGTAGAAAATATTTCAATAAATTATAAAAAAGTGATACATTAATACAATTTATTTAACAAAATTAATGAAGAAAGGGGGGATGTTGAAATTAAGAAATGGCATATAAAATATATTTTACTGATTCCCTTATTTGGATTTTTAGTTGTTCATAGCGGGTGCGGTGCATCTCCGAAACAATATATCAGGACTAATGTAAACTTTCAGTATATTAAAAAGGTTGCAGTGCTTCCTCTTAATAATCTGACGGATGACAAGTATGCTGGCGAGAAACTTAAGAGTACGATTGTAATGAATATACTTGAAAGCGGTGTTTTTGAAGTGGCGGAAGATGGAGAAGTTAATAAGGTGGTAGTTGATGTTTTTAGGGAAATGGGGTTCAGAGAGGGAGAACTTGTTGCATTGGACATTGAGGGCATCAAGAGAATTTCTGAGAAGCTTGGGGTACAGGCGATTATTATTGGTTCAGTGGAGTCATACGGTCAAAACCGTGGGGGAGGCTCACAGTATGCCGTTGTTTCCCTATCTCTTCGACTGGTAGAGTCAAATTCAGGGCTGACATTGTGGCGGGGTTTTCATTCTCAAAAAGGCAGCAGCTTAATGAGATCAATATTTGGAATTGAGCAAAAAGGTGAGATTGAATTAAGCAACGAAGTAGTAAAAAAGGTATTTGCAACATTTTTTGGAAAGTATTAACACATTTTATAAACTCACTGGTATTGCTAATAAAAAGAATTTCCACTTCGGGATTAAAGTTGCCCAACTGTTATTAAGGGAGTGAAAAACAAAAATCAGTATAAGGAAATAAATTTCTGCTCTCTGCTTTTGCAGGGACAAGTTTACCCCTGCAAAAGCAGGGGCAGGAATGGTGTTGGCAAAATCTGCAAATTAATAAGTTTTTTGTTCTTGATATCAATCCTTATATTGCCATTATTATTTCATGGATGTTCTTCTTCTGTTGTAGTTTATTCTGATCTTAATAAAGAAAAAGGACTATTTGAAATAAAGAGGGTTGGGGTGCTCCCATTTGTAAATGAAAGTGAAAAACGGCAGGCAGGAGAGATTGTTACAAATACATTTAATACCATATTATTTAAAAGCAATATATTTCAAATAGAGGAGAAGGGTAATATAGAAAAGTTTCTAATTAGTGAAAAGGTAAAATCTGTTCAAATTATGGATATGGAACAGTTAAAAAGATTAGGGATGAGATTAAAAATTGATGCAGTTTTCATCGGTGTTGTAGAAGAATTTACAGGTGGAGATTGGGGGGGCAGGTTGACAACCCCTGTAGTAGTTATCCGCGTTAAATTAATTGATATCAGAAGCGGGAAGGTATTATGGATGGTCAGGCACAAAAAGAGTGGTGACGACTATATTACTGTGTTTGGTTTTGGTCGGGTTAGGTCAATAAGCGCCCTTACGAAAAAGGTAGTCTCAGAGATAATTGAGACAATCAGATGAATTGTAGATGAAAGATATAAAAAGCAAGAGTGTAGATGCAAGAGACAGTTCAAAGTTCAAAGCTCAAAGTTTAAGACTTTCAGCTTTTTTTTTGCTTCTTGTTTTTTGTTTTTTGAGCGGTTGTAGTGGAGGAACATTCTGGCTACAGAGAGATAGGTATGTTGCAAAAGTAAATGATGATACAATTACAGAACATGATTTCAAAAAAAGACTTGAAGGGTTTCATACAATAAAGGATATAGGGGATAAGATGCATATAGATATAGCGAATGTTGACTATCTCAAAATACTAAATGAGATGATAGATGATAAACTGATTGTTCAGGAGACTATTAAAATAGGTCTTGATAAGACACCTGAATTTACAGGGGATTATAAACTCTACAGACTCAATCTCTCTCTATATATGCTAAAAAAAGAAGAAGTTATTGATAAGGTCAAGGTAACAGATGAAGAAATAAAGAATCGTTATATGATCCTTTACGAATCGGTGAGATTGCGTCATTTCTTTACAAAAGAAAGGGAGAAGGGAGAGAAGATTGTTGGCGAATTAAAAAAAGGAGCTGATTTTGCCCACCTTGTAGAGAAGGAATCAGAAGACTCTGATGGGATAAAGAAAAAAGGCGGTGATGTGGGTTTTAAAAGGAGAGATGAATTGCCAAAGGAGATAGCGGATGCAGCCTTTGGCATGAAAGAAGGAGAAATAAGCGGGTTGATCAATACAGCGCATGGTTTTCATATAATCAAATTGGAGGAAAGAAGAGTGCCGGCTGAAACAATTTCCGACAAGGAGAAAAAAAGAACAGAGAGGGTAATCTTTAGTGAGAAAGAAAGAGAAAAAAACAAGGAATACCTGACAAAATTAAGAGAGACGGCAAAAGTTACCATCAATGAGGATATACTGAAAAACATCAAAAGGGATGAGGAATTTGATGGGGGAAAAGGGATTGCGGCGACTGTAGAAGGGGAAGATATCAAAAAGGATGAAGTTCTGGCTCGCTTGAGGTCAGCACCTTTGGGAAGAGATGAAGATGAGATGGATAGATTAAAAAAATTGGTTATAGACAGTCTAATTAACCAGAGGCTTCTTGACAGGGAAGTTGATAGAAGAAATTATGAGAAAAATGAAGACTTTAGCTATTCGCTCTTAATTGCAAAGGAGGCTGTCTTAAACAGGCTTTTTAAAAATAAAATTATCGCTGCTGCAATTAAAGTTGATGATGAGGAAATCAGAAGGTATTATGATGATAACAAAAAGCTCTTTAAAGAACCTGAAAAAATCAGAATGAGCACAATTAAGATTAAGGAAAAAGAAAAGGCGGAGAGGATTATCGGCGAGTTAAAAAAAGGTGCTGATTTTGATATAACTGCCTCTGATATGTCTAATTCAGATGTCTCAAAAGGGGAAGATACAGGCTGGTTATATGTTAATATGCTGCCTCCTGATATTAAAGATGGGCTAAATAAGATGAAGGTAGGGGAAATATATGGGCCTTTTAATTTTGAAAAAGATTTTATTATTATTAAGCTCACTGGGAAAGAGGAAGGGGAATTTAGAGATTTTGAATCTGTTAGAGATAGCATTATTGAATCCTTGAGTAAAAAAAAGTATGAGCAGCTTATGTCTGATTATCTTATGAAATTAAGGGCGGTTTCAAAGATTAGAATAAATAAATCTTTTATGAGAGGTCTTAATGCAAGAGGCAAAAAGTAAGAAGCAAGAGGTAAGAAACAAGATGCAAGAAACAAGATGCAAGAAACAAGATACAAGAAGCAAAAAGTCTGGCTTTTTGCTTCTTGCTTTTTGCCTCCTGCTCCTTGTGTCTTACAGTTGCATACCTCCAAAGGTGTCCATTGTAAGGAGGACATGTGTTGACTGCCATCAGAAAGAATATAAGAAATTTTCCAGCGATGAGAGTCAGCACATCCCTGTAACACAGAAGCTTTGTGAAGGGTGCCACATCCCTCATGGTGCCATAGGTGCACTTTATTTAAAAAATCAAGGGTCTGCCCTGTGTTATAGCTGCCATGAAAAAGATAAAGGCAGGCTTGAAAAGAAAAACCTGCACGACCCGTTGAAAAAGAAAGACTGTTTAATTTGCCATAGCCCACACTCATCAAAGACAAAGAAGTTATTACGCATAGCCGGGAATGACCTTTGTTTTAACTGTCACAGTAAAGAGGATTATCAGAAAAAAAAGATTCATAAACCTCAGGAAGATGGATGTGTAAAGTGTCATGACCCTCACTCATCGGATAGTCCCCATGGGCTCACTATGCCTGTTAGACAATTATGTCTGGACTGTCACAAGGTAAATATAGAGTTAAAGGCAGCCCATAAGGATTACCCTTTTGAAAATAGCGATTGTACAGGCTGTCATGCATCACATTCTTCGTCAAATGAAAAACTCTTAAGAGAGAATATTCACAAGCCTTTTGCCGAATTAAATTGCGATTCCTGTCATAATCCTTCAGACTCAAAATTACCTCTGGGGATTAAGATAGAAGGAGATGCCCTATGTTATAAATGTCATTCCGACAAGAAAGAGTCCTTTCAAAAGGCGCATATCCACGCCCCAGTCAAAGATGGCAGCTGTCTGTATTGTCATAGTCCGCATGCATCAGATTATAAGAACGGATTGAGAAGCCCTGAAAAAGAACTATGCTATAGCTGTCATGAAAAACAAAAAAAAGAACATAAGAAAAAATATATTCATACGGCTTTGACTAAAAACAATTGTTCCGATTGTCACGACCCCCATGCCTCCGAACAAGAGAAGGGGCTGAAATATACAGGCGGAATGCTTTGCTACAAATGTCACAAAGAAGATAATTTTAAAAATACGGTTTCGCACACTCCTGTTGCTGAAGGAAAATGTATTGCATGCCACTCCCCTCATGCCTCGGACTTTGAAAATAGCCTTATTGCAGAGAAAGGGAATATCTGTTATGAATGCCATAACGAAATAAAGAAAAAATCTGAGAAATTTAGCACCCATACTCCGCTAAAAAATGGGGATTGTGCAAAGTGTCATAAACCTCATGGCTCTAATATAGACGGGATGCTGACGCAAAAAAAGGAGGACCTTTGTTTTAGCTGCCATACCAATATGGAAAAGGAATGGGGAAAGGATGCTGTGCATGGTCCATATAAAGATGGGAATTGCTATAGCTGCCATGACTCGCATGCCAGCAATAGAAATAACCAATTAATAGATGACGAACCGGAACTCTGTTATGGCTGTCATAAAAATACAAAGGTAGGGCTTGCCGCCATGAAACATACCCATATCCCTTTATCAGAGGGTAAATGTATGATATGTCATAATTCTCATGGAGGCAAGATAAAGGGCTATTTAAAGAGGTCTGTGAAAGTCCTCTGCCTCTCCTGTCATAAAGATATTGCTGATAAACTGGCGGCCCCTGGCAGTTTTATTAGA
>Ga0209317_1000965_pt1 | contig 28764 bp, 24 predicted proteins | sample RifGroB2_FD_183994 | JGI IMG/M metagenome (GOLD analysis project Ga0209317, IMG submission 183994) | Soil microbial communities from Rifle, Colorado, USA - Groundwater B2 (SPAdes) (version 2) | ecosystem: Environmental > Terrestrial > Soil > Unclassified | place: Rifle, Colorado | collected...
CGCCCTACTTCGATCATTTCCTGACTGGCGATGTAACAGGCCGTCGAATACGGTGCATTTTTTTCCACTGCGATAAAGTAAAAGTTGACTGATTTTCCAGTCACCGCCTTCATGCCATCGGTGTAAAAAGCTGCCTGCACGTCATAGCCAAGATTGGCTATCGCTTTCGAGAAATTGTCTTTGCTCGCACCACAGCAGCTTTTAAGGTCTGCCATACCGTACTCGCACATCCAGTCTGGACGTATCCTGCACGGCAATCCTGTGTACTCATCAGTCCAGAACAGGGATGTCTCGGCTTCGCCATCCTTAAGCATTCTGGCTGCGCCCGCATGATTGAAAACGCTTACCCGCATTGCGGCAAGCGTGTCCATCTGCTCTGCGGTCAAAGGTATCTTGCCCGCATTTTCAGCATCCCACTTTACGGCTATTTCCTTGCCTTCCTTGGTGCGTCGGTCGAACTTCGGCGCGAGCACATAATCTTTTGAAAAGGCCTCGGGTTCAAGAATAAAGCCATGGAATGCCGAACCGAATTCCATTGCTGGCGTTGGCGCGAATGACCCTGTTTTGTGTTGCAGGTAGTGTTCGGGGGACTTGAGTAATTGAACAATCCCGCTGTGTGATATTGCCTCACCGGAGTGGTAAACCTGCAAAGGCAAGTTTCTGACGATGCGCTTCATTTTGTGTCTCCTTTTTGAAAAAAAGGGGGACACAAACCCTATGCGGGGAGGTGTCCCCGCGTGGGTGATTTAGTTCAGCCCCAGCATCCAGACAATTGGACGGCTGAGGGTGTAGCCACTGATGCAGCAAGCGATAATGACAAGTTCCATGGTGCTCTCCTTTTTTATGAAAAAAACGGAGACACCATGACCCTTGCGGGGAACGATATCCCCGCTGGGTGGTTATGACGATTGCTCGTCTTCTGTTTGTTTTGATTGGTCAGCCGCCAATATCAGCTCAAGGCAATAAGCGCATGAAGCAAGATGCGGCGGACACTACACCGGATTTATTCTTTTTTCAATGCAGATAATCCGCAAAATTGCACACTTTCCACCAGACTTTCCTGAAGCACTGTTTCACTATCAAGCTTTGTATTTGTGCGGTTTTTTTGTTCAACAACATCGGAGGAGAGTTTTGTGGAAAACGGCAAAGCAGTGAAAGGCGCAACAAAAAGGAAGGCTGATGAGTTCAGCAACCCATTCCTGACCCAGGAGGTGAAGATACATTCGTCACCCGCACAAGCTGTCTTTGAAAATGGCTTCGAGAAATGCGATTCGGCACTGCGTAGCTTGAGTGTTGTTCTGCCAGCAGTCCTCAAAAGTGATAACGAAGTAATGACCGTCAATGGCGCGGTCGATCACTTGATTAACAACGCGTTTGTGAATCTGCGCAATGAAAGCGTGCGGCTCAAGAAGATCGCCGAGGACAACGGCATTGAGATTGGCAGGGTTAATTACACGAATGTCACCGCTTACCAGGCCAAAATAACTTGCAACAAGTCCGGCCAATATCTGCAAATGATCCGCGAACTCGACAGGTTGATGGAATTGGTGCATTCAACATGGCTTGCCGGATTCATCGCCGACGATGCGAAGGGCGCATTGGAGCGGCAATGGCGCAGGAAGACGCTGGGGGTTTCGGCAGAAATTTCTGCGATCCTGGCGCGCGCGTTCAGTGCCTCGCAGAAGCTCAAGCATGATGCTCAGGCAGAACCCGGCCAGGCGATAACGGAAAGCCCCGCAGAAGAGGTAGTAGAAGCACCCAAGAAAAAGACTCGCAAGTCAAAAACCCAGATACCTGATAGTGCGGAAGCGATCACGTCCTCGCCGGCCGATGATGCCGCTCTTGCGGAGCCAGCCACGAAAGAAGATGGCTTGGTGGCAACCACTCCGTAATTTTCCAGCTAAACCCATACCAAGCGCGTGCGGTTAGTTCATCTGGGCATTGCTACTACTCTGTCCAGTCCCTTCTGTGCTGCCCGTTCAGTCTAAATAATCATCGATCTATTTTCCGGGTATGGGGACTTCTGCGACATCTGTGAACTGGTTCCGGTTAATCTAAATGGTAACACCAGTGTTGATGTCGGTTCCTCCGGAGCGTTTTGTCTCAAGTGGCCTGACGCGATCAATGGTTATGGATTGGAGAGTAAAGCAATTCTCGATGAGTTGTTGCGCCAAAACTGGCTGATGCTTGATCCGCTGTCACCTCTGTTGCGACACACCATCGGCACTCAACCCCATGCTTTCGGCACGCAAGCCAGTAGTCAGCGTAGCGGATTGTTGCAGTGTCCAATCATCCTGCACCCAGAGAATGCCATCTCGTGACGAAGCGACATAGCTGTTCTGTGCAACATAACCGCCACCAAAAATCTGTGTATCGTCGCGTATCAACTTGACATATTCCGCACCTAATGAAACCAGGTGCAACCCCACCGACTTATCCCAACGCAACGCAGAATTGATTTCTTGATCGGTACCGAGCGCGCTTTCCGTAAATGTCGTTAACACGTTTAAGGAATCATGCACGTCACGCATCACATCCGATGTACGGCGACTGTTGGTCAGTGCTGCACGTCCAGTTAATTTGGATTCACCTAGATGTTTTTCTCCATCCACACGCAATCTAAGCACGCGACTCAGTGAATCTTCACGCGAGCTACGGTCACCGTTGAAAGCCAAGCCAGTGCCTGTTGCAGGGACGTTATATTTAGACGTTTATCCGTAAATAATGTTTTCATCTAACTTGATCTTTCTGAATGCCATGATAGCCACAGCCAAGTGGTTGAGTGCCAAAAAGCTGCGGTCAAGTTTCTCGTATCTCACCAGCAGCTTACGAAATCGGTTGAACCAGCTGTGGGTCACTTCAACTACCCAGCGCCGAGCCTTCTTGTCGGGGTCGCGCTTGAGTTCGTCTGCCTCTTGCCCTCGTCCTTTAACATGGGGAATGTAGCCATGCCCCTCAATAACTTTCAGTGCAGGTGCTCCGGTGTAGCCTGCGTCGGCACACAAATGCTTGTGCCGCCTTATGGGTGGATTGGCTCTGTTGACCGCGACAGCATCAAGCACCGCCCCCAACTGCGAAACATCATGCCGGTTGGCTCCGGTCACGACGAGCGACAACGGGACGCCACGGCCGTCCACCAGCAAATGGCGCTTGCTCCCATTTTTTTCCCCGATCCGTTGGATTGGGTCCAACGCTTTCCTGAGCCAGCGGTGCCTTCATCATTGCCCCGTCAATACTCTGCCATCGCCAGGAGATGCCCTCAAACTCGTCATACTCGGCAAGCCCCAACTTCCACAAGGCCTCAAAGACACCGGCTTTCTCCCACTCAAGAAAGCGGGCATGAATCGCACTGGCACTACCGTAACGTTCGGCGGGGAGCGCCTTCCACTGGCAGCCCGTTCTCAGCACGTACACGATGCCTTCAAATACAAGACGTGGATCCTTGGGCTTGCGTCCACCACCAGTCTTTCTGGTGTAGGTTTGGCCGGCAGCTCTCTGGCGCGATGGAATCAGTGGCTCGACGCGACTCCAAAATGCATCAGTGACTTCCCATGATTTTGCTTTTGCCATTCTTCCTCCATATACGAACATCGAACATGGGGAGACAGCATACTTTATTTACGGATAAGTTCTTAGCATCAAGCTGTTATTTTTTGTAGTAAAGCAGCCTTAGAAAGTTTGACTAATCCCGACAGATAATGACCACGGTGCGGTCAACTGACCAATAACCGGATCGCCCGGCAACCAATTTGGATCGGAATTCGCATATTGATAAATAGGCAGTTGCACAAAGCCATACAGCTTTGTCCTGGGTGCGACCGCAAAACTCAGGCCAGGGCTGAGGTTCAAACTGTGTGCACCGGAGTGCGGATTGACCTTTGCTCCAATACCGCTATCGCGTTCCTTGAAATTTGCATTTAATTGCAGCAAGCCGGTGAGCGATGGGGAAAGTGTGTAGTGCATACCCAGGTCAAGAGCGACCTCATTGCCAGGGCGGTAGTCATCGCGTGTTTTTGTTGCGGATTGCAGTTGGCCGCTGACAAACCAGCCCCATGGCGAATTCGCTACTTCTTGATAATAATATGCGCCCAGAATCACATCGGTGCTGCCGCTGCCCGGTTGCAGCCCGCCTTCCGCCGGACCAGCTCCGGGAACGAATTCCCAGTTAGCTTTGCCGGTGGGCAACTTCAAGCCAAAGCGTATGCCACTGCCGGACATGCGATCGCTGAAATCAAATTTGTAGTTACCCACCACGCGAACATCGCCGAGTTCGGTGAATTTGTTTTGTTCAACGATGGTGAGTGCAGGATCACCAATCTGGTGCGCGTGATCGCGCATCACCACAGGCAAACTGACCGCAACGCTCCATTGGTGGTTGATCGCATAATCGAAATCCAGATTAAGTAATTGATTGATGGTGCGCATGTTCTCAACTTCAGCGCCCAGCAAAGCAGGATCGGTAGGCGAAGGTTTGGCAACTTTCGACGAACCGACGCGCGGGGTGTCCGCTCTGGCATAGGAATAGCGCAAGTCAATACGCAAGCCTTCGTTATTCACCAGTCCTTGCGTGTCCCAGTGAGTGTTCATCGCGCAAAATGTTGAGCCGCAGGATGCATAGGCGTTGGCGGTGGTGCCGAGTAATGCGGCAAACAGTAATTTGGTTTTCATTTGAAGAATCTCCCTGTAAATTACTTTATTGGGCAAAATTGCTGCGCGTTGTTAACAAATCTTTTGCGCCTGACTCTGCGGCATATTGCCGCACCCCAAAACAAATCGCCCCGCATGGCGAACATGCGGGGCGATCAGCAACAATGGCGGGGCAGTTGCCCCGGCAGGCTTACATCAAGCTGCTATTTTTTTGCACTCATCGAAGCAGGTGACACAGGCGTCCGCCGATTGTTTGCAAATTTCGTGCTCTTTCTCGAACTTGCGGCACTCTTTCTCGCAATCCTTGCAAATATCCATCACCACCTTTGCCATTTTGGGGACATGCGGAGAATTGTAATTGGCAAGCTGCTCAATTGCGGCACACGCGGCAATCATTTCACTGACACGCATGGCGCATATAGCCATCCCCTTGTTTTCGCCCTGGCTCAAAATTTCAAGATTATGCTGAAGACATGCCTGACCTATTTTCACGCTGTCGGCGGCAGCATCGATCAGGCTCTGGTTTTTCTTGACATGCGCGTGCTGGTGGCCGGCAGGTTGTTTAGTTTTTTCTGCGGCAAATACCGTATTTCCGGCGGCGGCAAGCATCAGGCCTCCGGTTGCCACTTTAAGCATTTCTCTTCTGTCCATGATTGCTCTCCTAAAAAGTTAGTGAACATGTGCTGGCAAAACGGGCATATGCATGCAACCACAAAAACTAAAACATGCGCTGCCTTTGTAATTGTAACCGCACGCAGTGCGGCGAATGTGCGGCATATTGTCGCACCCCATCAAGCAAACTATCCCCATGGTGAGCAGGGGGCGAAACAATCCGGTTTACTTGGCTGGCGTGGTGATGCTAGCATTTCGCCCCCTGCGACCTGCCCAGCTTGCGTTGCAGCGTGCGCCGGTGCATGTTGAGGCTGCGCGCGGCGGACGAAATATTGTTGTGCTGCTCGCGCAATACCCGCTGGATGTGTTCCCATTCGATGCGCTCCAATGGCAGTACCTGGGCTTCAAACCGGACATCCACATTGGCACGGTGCCCGAACGCCGCGACGATCTCATTGGCATTTGCCGGCTTGGAGAGATATTGCGTAGCCCCCAGTTTGATCGCTTCAACCGCCGTGGCTATGCTGGCGTAGCCGGTCAGCACCACGGTGCGCGTGGCCGGATAGAATTCGTGCAAGGCTTTGACGAGCGTCAGCCCGGATGCGCCACCCATCTTCAAATCCACCACCGCGTATCGCGGCGGGTTGGCTTGTGCCAGCGGCAGCGCCTGTTCCACGCTGTGCGCCACGGTGACGGCAAAACCGCGCTTTTCCAGCGCGCGGCGCAGCACCTGGCAAAAGGTGGCGTCGTCATCCACCAATAACAGCGATGCCGCTTCTTCGCGTGCTTGTGTCATCTTGTCATGCCGCCTTTATCGCCATGAACGGCCCGCGCAGCTGGCGTGTCGAAGTGCTGGGCGCCCGCCGACTGCCGGGTTCGGGGTAAAGATGAAGCTGGATTATTTCAATGCCCCCCCTTCTTCTTGAGACTGTAATTCTCATTGAGGTATTTGATGATAAGCCTCCTGTATTCGTCCGGTATATTGGCGCCGTTGTGCTTCATGTTCGCGATGGTGGCCGTCCAGTCCTCTTTCGGCGAGGTCGTCACGATATTCCAGTGGTGACACGAACTGCATACGGCCTGAAATATCTCATGGCTGCCGTCAGAGGATGTTTTAAGGTGCATCATTTCATGCTCTGTTGCCCTTGGTCTTGGCGTATTAGGCAGCGGACAGAGCCCTTCTATGCCCCCCACATTGCCAAGACAATCGGCAGCCTGCGCCGCCGGTAACGCAATAACAGAGAACAGGATGCAGATTACCGGGAAGATCATCCTCATTTCTCATACCTCCACATCCCTCCGCCCGTGCCCACATACAGGACGTTGGGGTTCCTGGGGTCAAGGGCAAGTGCATTGATGCCAGCCACCCCTTTGGTTCTTTCCAGAATATCCCATTTGTTACCGGCGTCCTTTGAGACATATACACCTCTGTAACTTCCGGCATAGAGTATCCTGCTGTCCCTGGGGTCTATGGCCAGCCGCCTTACCCGTTTTTCGGCAAGACCGTTGTTTATCTCTTTCCAGCTCCCCCCCCCGTCCGTGCTCTTGAAAATCCCGCCTCCGTAGGTCGGCTCATAGAGGATATTTGAGTCCTTTGGGTCAACCACTACAGGCATGGCCCTCAAATCTGCAATCCCATTGTTGGCTTTTTCCCAGGTAGCCCCGCTGTCAGTGCTCTTCCAGACTCCATGGTCGATCTGAACCGCGTAAAGGGTTGATGGCTTGAGAGGATCAATCGAGATTCCCATCACCATCCTGTCAGTGGCAATGCCGCTGTCTGCCCTGGCCCATGTATTCCCGCCGTCCGAACTCTTGAAGACAGCCCCGATTCCACCGCCGCATGTGCAGGACGTGGCAAAGATATTCTTGGGGGTTTTGGGGTCCACGGCGATATAGTAGATGTGATTATTGATTATGCCCTCACTGCTGGTTTTCCATGATTTTCCGGAATCCCCGCTTATCAAGAAACCGAAACCAAATGCTCCGGAATAGACCGATTTTGCATCTGCCGGATTCAGGGCAACCGTATCGGTATTGGTACCCTCTGTCTCTGCCATTATTTCCCTGAAAGTGGCACCTCCGTCCTCGCTTTTAAAAAGGCCGCCGAATCCCGTTGCCACATAAAGGTTGTTGTTTTTGTCCGGGTCAACCTTGATATCCATGACATAGACGCTGGCAATCCCTTTGTTCGCGGATGCCCAGCTTTTGCCGCCGTCAATGCTCTTGAATACTCCGCGGAATGTCGCCGCATAAATTACGTCTGGGTTCTTGGCCGATATGGCGAACCCTTTAATCCTTGACTTTCTGATCCCGGTGCCGGAAGGGAACCATGTATTGCCCCCGTCCGTACTCTTGTAAACCGTGGTCTTATTTGCATTAGCCCCGTCACCTGAGGAAAAACCGGCATAGAGCGTATTCGGCTGCATCGGATCTATATCCAGCGCCCATAGCCCCAATCCTTCAGCCAGTGCCTTAATGTCGCCTGCTGGTTTCCAGTTCAGTCCGCCGTCCGTGCTTTTAAAGACACCTTCCGTCGATGTGGCCGCATACAGTGCCTGACCTGTCCTATCTGCCGCTATAACGACAAAATCCTTGGTAGCCAGGCCGTTGTTGATTGCCGTCCAGCTCTTCCCGGCATCCTCACTCTTGAATATTCCGTCTCCGTAAGTTGCGACATAAAGGGTATCTGATTTACCCGGATCCATGATCATGTATCCGGCGCTCAGTTTCTGTGGATCGGTCTTCAACTCTTCCCACTTCGACCCGCCGTCGCTGCTCTTGAATATGCCCTTGGAGGTTCCCGCATAAATAACCCCGGCATTTCGGGGATCGATGACAAGACTGAATATCCAGCCTTCCGTGAACCGTTCGGTAACGCGGCTCCAGTTTTTACCGGCATCTGCGGTCTTGAATATACCTTCGAGATGAGCGTTGGCATAAACTGTTTCGGGCATGCCGGGCGCAACGGCAATGACCGTCACATCCCTGGCCAGTTCCTTCGTATTAGTGGGCTGCCAGCTTTCGCCGCCGTCTGTGGTTATAAAGAGTCCGCCTGTTCCTCCGGCATAAAGGATATTGGGGTTTTTGGGATTCATGACGATCCCGCCGTTTATCTGGCCGCCATAGGGGCCGTTGGTGGTAAATGACTCCGCCCGGACGCCTGCCGAACAGAGCATCAGTGCCAGGGTAATAACGATCGCCCAAATGAATGGTTTGGTTTGCATGGTTCTATCCTCCGTCAATAACGCAAAGTAAATTCGCCGCGCAGGATGCGCGGCTCCTGATGCCAGAAAAATCCCGTGACGTAATCGCGGTCGAGCGCGTTGTCGAGGGCGAGGGTGAATTCCCAGCTTGGCCGCCGCCAAGTGGCGGCCAAGTCGAGCACGGCATAGGCTGGTTTTTTCCAGCGATAGCCGCGAGCATTGATCACCGTGTTGGCATCATCGGTGAAAGCGCTACCGATTACCCGCAACTTGGCGCGGGCCGCGAAGTCGCTGCCCGGCTCGTAGGCCAGCGCCAGGTTGGCCTTGTGGCGCGGCATGTCGGGCAACTCGTTACCCACCAGCGCCGGATTGGCGAGATTGCGGACGACGCGGGTTCTGGCATAAGTGTAGTTGGCCGCCAGCGACCAGCCGCCGGCCAGACGCCGCGACCACTGGGCTTCCAGCCCGCGCGCCATCACCTCGCCAACGTTCTGCGGCTGCTGCACCACCGGTACGCTGTAGCTCACGATGCGGGTGCCGATCTTGTCTTCCCAGCGCGTGGCGAACAGGGTTAGCCCCCAGTCGCCGGCGGCATCGGCGCGCGACAAGGCGAGATCGGCGGTGGTCGAGCGCTCCGGCTTCAATTCGGGGTTGGCGAGGGTTACCGAGCCGGCGCCGACGTAGCCGTTGTAGAGCTGCGATGCCCCCGGTGGCGAGAACCCCGTGCCGACGCTGCCCCGCAGCCGGTAGTCGCCGGCAAGCGGCCAGGACAGCGCCACTTTGGGGCTGGTCGCCGACTTCACCACGCCACCACCCAGTATTTCCTGGGCAGGCGGTCCGGCGCTGAAAATGCGGGATGACACGTAGCGCTGCAAGTCCCGCCGCAGACCCAATTCAAGCCGACCGTCGCCCAGCGGCGCTTCTGCGGCAATGAAGACTGCCTGCTTGCGAATCAGCGATTCAGTGCTGGTGCTGACCAGGCGGCTGGCGTAATCCGCATTGGCAAAGCTCTCCAGCATATCCACCAGGTTCATGCCCACCCGCGCCTGCCAGTCGCCTTTGCGCCAGACCAAGGCGCTCGTCCCTTCCCGCTGGCGGTAGCTTTGTGCCAGCCAGCGCTCCGGTGCCAGCCCGGCAGCGTCGATTCCGGTACCCCGATCACGGATGCCGGTAGTGGTATAACGTTCTTCACCCAGGATCGCTTCCAGCGCCAGGGTGTCGGTGACCCGCCATGACAATTGGGCACGGGCGTTGCTGGTGCGCCAGTCGAAGACCCAGGCCGGACGACCGAAAAATGCCCAGTTGTCGGAACTCTTAAGATTGACCGACACGTCGAGATCGCGGTTGCGCCAGCCCAGCTTGCCGTCCAGCAGCGTCGACTTGCTGCGTTCGTCGGCAACGGTGATCTGGTATGGAAAGGGCGAATCGGGCACGGTGCGGAATCCGTTTCTCACGCGATCCTCGGCCAGCAACGATCCGCCAAGTCCGTCACCATCGCGGCCGCCGCCAACGCGGGTGTAGTGTCCATTCCGGGAATCGTAGCCTTGAACCAGGCTGGCGCGCAGGCTGCGGTTCGCGCCGCGAGTGGTGACGGCAATGGCGCCGCCCATGGCATCTGCGCCGAAGCGCGCCGAGGCCGCGCCGCGCAGGATTTCGATCTTCTCCACCTGCTCCGGCTTCAAAGCCTTCAGCTCGGAAACAGAGGAAGCAAAGCCATCAACGAAGACAGCGATGCCGCGCACGCCGCGCATGGTGATGACGCTGTTATTCTCGTCAAGGCCGACGCGGCTGCGCAGCATTTCCATCAGGTCGGTTGGTTTTTCCCGTGCAATGTCGGCAGCAGTGATGAGCGCAGCATCAGTTTCATTGCTGCCTTCGGCGTAGGCCGGAGAAACCATGAAAATCAGCATCAGAACAACTCTCACCATGTGAAATGACCAAGGCGCCTGCGGAAAGCGAAATCGGCCAGTGGCAGCAACAGTATGGTCGCCACGGCAAACCCCGTGAGCACCATCGGCAGGTCCAGATGCGGCGCAGCAGGGGCATAGGCGGCGCGCAAACCTTCGCTGATATAGGTCGTCGGAAACAGGAGAGCAAAATAACGGAACTGCGGCTCCAGCATGTCAAGCGAGTAGAAAGTGCAGCCGAAGAAAGTCATCGGCATCATCAAAAAGGATAACACCTCCTGCCCCTTGTCGGGACGTGCGGGGAGGAGCAGCACGGTCAAGGTGAAAAGCGAAAACAACAGTGAACCCGCTGCGACCACCAATACCAAGGTTAGAAAATTCACCGGCACCAATCCCAGAACAAGCCATGCAATCAGCGCAACCACAATACTGTTGGCGATGCCGCTGAACGTCCCGCTTATTACCATGGCAATGAATATCGTACGCAGTGGTACTGGCGCCAGCAACCAGGCTTCCAGAGTGCGGAAAAAATATCCGGGCAGGATATAACCGCTGATGGTAACCAAAGGCGCACTGAACGCGGCAATGGCAATCATGCCGGGAGCCATGACTGCGCTATAGCTTGCGCTTCCGGGGATCATTCTGCCGATAATGTGACCAAAAACCAATAGATAAATAGTCGGCTGAACAACCGTGCGAGACAGTGTCAGTTTTACCGACGCCATGTTCGCAATCAGGTTCCTGTGTAGCAGTGCAAGAATGAAATTCATTGCACCTCTCCCGTTGCCCCCTCGAAGGCCTGCGCCAGAACTCCGGGAGTGAACCTTGCCGCTCTGGCTGCAATGCAGAAAGATTTGGCCAACCGACCCCGGTGAAGAATGCCAACACGATCGCACAATGCCTCGGCTTCCTCCAGATAATGCGTGGACAAGAACACCGTGCCTCCCTGTTGGCGAAATATCCTTACCTGTTCCCAGAGCGAGGAACGAATGCCGGGATCGAGTCCTGCACTAGGTTCATCCAGCACCAGCAGTTCAGGTTCGGTAATAAAGGCTTTTGCCAGCATCACCTTGCGTTTTGTACCACCCGAAAGGTGCAGTACCGCTTCTTTGGCTTTGCCGGACAAATCCAATATCGACAACCATTTGTCGATTCTGTACTCGGCGACTTTCGCTGGCATGGCGGCATAGCGGCAATGGAAGAGCAGGTTCTGGCGGACGTTCAGGTGGATGTCCAAATTGTTTTCCTGTGGCATCACGCCTATTCGCCGCTTTACGGCAGCCGACTGTCTGCACGCATCCAGTCCGAAGACCCGCACGTGACCGGCACTCGGGCGCATCAAAGTGGCGACGCCCTTGATCAGGCTGCTCTTGCCGGCCCCGTTCAGTCCCAGGAGGCCAAATATCTCTCCCTGTTTAACCTCCAGAGAAAGATCATTTACGGCGATGGTGCCACCCGGATAGCCCAGCGTTAGGCTGTTTATCTGCACTGCGGTCATTGCAACCCCGACAGGAAATTCTCAATCTTTGCCATACCGTCGGCTTCGGCCAGCACATCATCAAGGAACCGATTGTTTTCCCTGACCAGACGCACCTTCAGCGCGCAATGCTCGGCTGATGGCTCGCTCATATCACCGCTGCGCAACAAACTATGAACTGGACATTCGCCGCCGCATACATAGCGCACAGAACACCTGTTGCACTTTGGCCGCGCGTCGACCGTATTGGCTTTCAGGCGTTCAACGATGAGGTTGAAACGTTCGTTGGGAAAGCCGTCCTGATGGACATTTCCCATGCATGCGCCATCGACCGCCACGAACTGATTGCATGGATAAACATTGCCTTCAGTGCTGACTGCCAGCATCCCCTGTCCCGCCACACAGGGATACAGCTGCCGGTTTTCGCGCAGGCGGTGGGTGGCGGCCTTGTATAAATCGCCCGCCAGCAGCGGGATTTTGCCGCCGAGAAAAGCACGGTGCGACTCCTGGTTGAGCCGGCTCATGCCTTCCGTCAACCGGCGCCAATTGACGGGCTGCCACGGTGCCGCCTGAAACGCCGGCTCCACGCGCAAGCAGACAGCACCGAGGCTGGTCATGTGGGAAACGGCAGCTTCCAATTCATCTGCATGATCCTCGGAAACAGTTCCTCGCAACGAATAAGGAATCCGCGCCTCCTTGAGCAGTGCAAGGTTCTCGATGATGCGGCCATAGACATCGCCGTCGCTCTCCCTGAATTTCCGGGAGTGGTTGGTGCTGGCGCGACCGCCATCGATACTGACTGTGATGTGGGAGAAATGCTGCTGCATGAATTCCACTTGATCGGGTTCAAGCACCGTGCCGTTCGTGGTAAGTGCGTAAACGAGTTCAGCGTTGAGTTCTTTTCCCAGCTCATTGCCGAAGGCGACCGTCTCCCGGATCAGGTCGAAATTCAGCATTGGTTCGCCGCCGAAAAAGGAAATCACCACATGGCCGTTACGCGGCAGCAGTTTCCGCAACGCGGCTTGCATCGTCTCACCAGTCATTGAGCGATTGTTGCGCCCATAGCTGCCGCCATCGGCGTAACAATAGCTGCACGTCAGGTTGCAATCGCCCGCCACAAGCAGGTACAGGCTTCCTAGTCCCTCAACCATGCACCGTCTCCTTCGGCGCGCCAATCAGCCGTTTGGCATTGGCATACAGCCGCTGGCGCAGATCTGGATTCCCCATGGCCGCAACGAAGCTGTTGATCGATGCCGTAATGCAGCGTTTGACGTGATGGCAATATTTCTGGTCGGGAGTGGCGGTGCCGCCACTACGGTAATACGCGTGCGCATAACACTGCCCGCCGCAGAAGTAGCGCACCCAGCACGCCGAGCATTGTTCGATCCGGTCGACATCTAAATTTGCGAATGCGGTGTGCACTTGCCGGTATGCAGGATTGTCCGCATCGGCTACGTTACCCATTGCAAATCCCTGAACCCCTACCAGACCGTGGCAGGCATACAGGGAGCCATCCGCCGAAATTGCCGGGTTGCATCCGGCATTGCAGTGGCGGCGTAATTTTCGCCTGGTCAACATATTGGTGACCACATTGATCGCCTCACGCGGCGCTGTACCCTCCAACCCACTCTCGATGGCTGCCACGCAGAGCGCGGCATGCTGTTGCGAATATGCCTCATACGCAACTGCATCCATGACAGCCGGGTTGTCATCCGCCCCCTCCACTGGAGACAGCGCAACGCGGCTGGTGCACAGACTGCGCAAGTGGTCGAGCACTTCGGTATAACGCGTGGCCGTCGCGCCGGTGAGCGTACCCAACACTGACACCTTGTTGCCGCAATGCTCCAGCACGCCCGGCAGTTGCTTGAGTACCCGGTCATAGGCACTGCCCTGCGCGGCGATGCGATGACGGTCATGATCCTCCTTCGACCCGTCGATGCTGACCGAAATCGAGGAAAACTGGTCATTCAGAAATTTGATCCGTTCCCGGTTAAATACGGTGCCATTGGTCGTAATGCTGAATGCAATGCTGATGCCCCGTTCTGCCTCCAGTCTGCGGCCAGACTCGACCATCGCCTTGATGCCCTGGAAATTCAGCAAGGGTTCGCCGCCGTACATGGCAACTGCGTAGCGCCGCCCCGGCTCGGTGAAAAAGCGGCGAAAGGCCGCTTCCGCCACCTGCGGGGACATCATCATGCCGGGATTGGCGACCTGCCCCTGCTGGTTGTAGCAGTAGGTGCATTTGAGGTTGCAGTCATGCGCCACGTACAGGCACAGGCTGTCGATTTCACCCCATGGCTGTGCGTCCGACGCCTCTGCTCCGGCGTGTTCCGCCGCGGCCGCCATGAGACTGCCGATTCGTCCCGGCGGCGGCGCGGCGCAACCGCTCTCCTGCCAGGCAATGACGGCATCGCCCTCTTCCTTCGGCAGCTTGAACAAGCGGTAGCTGGCGGGAAAGAAGAGGATATCTTCGCGCGGATTGCGGATGAGATGGAAATCACGCAACATGGGCGGCATCCAGACTACGGCTGCCATGGCGCTGGGAAACCGCGCCCTTCAGGCTGCCCATCATGGTTTGACGCGTTTCCGGGGCATGCACTATCGCAATGATGTCCGGCAGGATTCCCTCAATCACCGTCTTCATGTAGTAGCAATGCCGCTCGACCGGCGGCGCCATGTCGCCGTGCTCGGCATAGGAATATTTGGCGCAGGAGCCGCCGCACAGATAGCGTGCCCAGCAATCCTTGCACCCTTCGCGCCGGTCCACCGTGGCATCGACAAATTGCTGCCGAATTTCCCGGAAACGGGGGGTCTGGCGCAGTTCCGGGTCGGCAACGTTGCCCATTTTGAAGGCATCTTCGCCGACGAAGCGATGACAGGGATAGACGTCGCCTTCGGCCGTTACCGCAAGCAGATTGGTGCCTGCGTTGCAGTGATACAGGGCATGGCTGCGCGAGACAAAATGGAACAGGACATAGAAGGGGTACTCGAACGCTACGGTCTGTTCGCCTTCGAGGAAGCTGCGCAGCCCCTTGCGGTTGATCTCGGTAACCTGTTCCACAAAGCGCTGATACTGGGCATCGTCCAGATGGAGCGGACTTTCTTTGGGCACATCGACATTGACGATGCCAATGCCACCTGGCTTGAACTGTTCCAGCGTATCGTAGATTTCGTTCACGCGATCATGCCCGGCAGCGGTGACGATGGAGCGGAACGCCCAATTGAATTTCTGGCCTTCGGTCAGTTTGCGTATATTCTCTTTGGCCTCGCAGAAGACACTGCTTCCCTGCTTACTAATGCGCTGTCCATCATTCAAGTCTGACGGGCCGTCCAGGCTGAACGTCGCATCGGTGATGTGTTTATCAAAGAACTCCTTGATAGCGTCGTTGTAAAATGTTCCATTGGTAACGATGCCAAATCCAATATCTGCCTTGCCGTCCTTACGGAACGCCTCACCCAGAGCCGCGGTCTTTTTCATCAGTGGAAAATTCATCAACGGCTCGCCGCCAAAGAATGTGAGAAAGTGATTGCCCTCCCCTTGAGAAAAAAACCTGTCGAACGCGCTACGCATGGTCAGCTCATTCATCCGGCCGCGATTGCCATACTCGCCTTCGTTCCCGTAGCAATAGGAACATTTGAGGTTGCACTCTTGGGACACGAACAGGTAGATGCCGGATACCTTTTCGGTGATGTCATCCGGCCCCCGCAGCGCCTTGGCCGGCGCGGCCTTGCGGCAATAACCGTCCATGAACGCCTCGGCTTCGCGCCAGCGTTGTGCAACTTCCGGATCGTGCAACTCTTCTCCTTGTTCAACCTTGCGCAGAACCTCACCGGTCGTCTGATCGATCTTGAATACCGCGACCGGCTGGGTCAGGAACAGGTACGACTGCTCGTCCTTCGAGAAAACATGAAAGTCTCTTTTTGCTACCATGGTTGTGGGCTCCTCAAGATATAGATGGTTTCCCGGCCATCTCCCGTTGTGTTACATCAAATCAAACGGACTAGTGCTTGGGACCGCAACCGCACATCGAGCCGCCCTGGGTGCCGCAACAACTGCCAATGGTCATCTTCTCGAAAGCTTCATTGCAACCTTCGAGGGACTCAAACACGACTTCTTCAATTTCCATCGCTTGTTTCGTTTTTGCTGCAACTGCAGATTTCATTTTCATAATGGACTCCTTAATAGTTATGGTTCTTCGATTGAAGAAATGGCCGGGAAACAATGATGGATCTGGATTCATGGGTTGCCGCTCGTTTGCCCTGATAACCAGCGACTTGGCTGCGGTTTTGTGCAGCATAGTCGAATGGCTAGTAGTTGCATCAGTGGCCCGCCAGCGGACGCATCGAAGGTTTCTTGATGCGTCAAGCGCCGTTTATCAGGATAAATGCCGTAGGGAGGCGGGTGTCTGCGCATTCTTTCAGAACTTGCCGTCTATGCCGATGGTAAAAGTGCGGCCGTCAGACCATTCGCCGATGTTGGACGGCTGGTACTTCTTGTCCGTCAGGTTGTTGCTGGCGAGGAAGGCTTCCCATTTTTCGCCTCCGAACGGCAGCTTGGCACTGACCTTGGCATCGGCCTGGAAGTAACCGCCGGACCATTGAGCAGGTGTCAGGTTGTTGAAGTACAAACCACTCACCGCACGGCCATTTAATGTTGCCGACCAAGTGCTATTCGGCTCATAGGTAATACCCAGGTTAAGCTTGCGTGGCGCAACTCGCTTAGCTTGAGTGAATACAGCTCCTGCTTTGGCTTGATCCTCGGCTTTGGTATAAGAGAAGTTGATATAGGGTAGCCAGCCGTAGCCAAGATTGCCTTGCAGGGCAGCTTCTATCCCGTCGACCTTGACGACCGCGATGTTCTGCCATTGCCGCTTGCCACTGACCGGGTCGGTGCCAAACGTGATCTTGCCCTTATAGTCGGTGTGAAAAATGGCCGTGCGCAGGGTGCCGAAACCCAAGCGATTATTCATGCCGGCCTCGTAGGTGGTCGAAGTCTCCGGGTCCAGGTTTGGGTTGTCTACCCGTGTGGTGGAAGGCTGCACAAACTTGAAAGTATTCGTCGCAGGCAGGTAAGCCGTGCCAACCGAAGCATAAAACGAGGTGCTGTCGGTCAAATGATAACGCGCGCCAAGGCGGGGATTGAAAACATTGGCCACCGAACTGCTGCCGTTGACCGGAACGCCACCATCAGTTATGGGCGATAAATTAATCCGATCATATCGCGCGCCTCCGGTCAGCGTGAGTGCACCGAACTTGTGCTCGTCTTGAATGAACAGCGCATCCACCTTGCTTTTGCTACCGGTAACCCAGGTTGCGCCACCCACTGGAGAGCCACTCTGCTCGTGCTCCCCTGTATCGTGCGAGTAGCCCACCGTCAACTGATTTCCGGCAACCAGCCGCGTGTCCACCAGCAACTGGAAAAAAGTGGACTTACTGGTGCGTCCGCCGGAGGAGGCCAAGGCCATGTCGGCAGCAGTAACAACACCTGGATTGATCAAACCATTCCAGTCCCAATTATCAAATGTATATTCCTGCTTCAGATCTGTGGAACGGAAGTTGGCCTTGATATTGGTATCTGCACTCATATCGAAGCGATAACCCAGCGTCGCCGATTGGCCGTCTGTGTTCTGGCGTTCGTTGGGACGTCCGCCATAGCCACCGGCGGAACGCGTTCCATACTGCTGAAAGTTAAACGTCACTTCATGGTTGTCTGCCGGACGGAAGCCCGCCATCAGACCAATCTTGCTGTCTTTCCAGTCATGCCCCCCAAGGTCGTACCCACCCCATTGATCCGCCACGGATACCGATTTGTAACCGTCGCTCTTGGCATCGTAGACAGAGAGGCGCACATCGAAATTATCCCTGGCCGTGCCAACGGCCACGCCTACGGTCTGGGTGTTGTGGGTGCCATAAGATGTGTTGAGTTCCACCCCCGCTTCGCCCTTCCAGCGCTTGGGAATGACGTTGATCACCCCGCCGATAGTGCTGGGGCCATACAGTGCTGAGACCGGGCCGCGCACCACTTCGACCCGTTCGACATCCTGCATGGCCGTGAAATTCAGGCCGCCATGCCCCATCACAGATGAAACGACCGAATCATGCGCCATGCCATCCACCAGTACCTGCGTGGTAGAACCAGCGAATGAACCACCCACGCCACGGATGATTGGAAATACTTGGTGCGCGACACCGGGTTGATTAGTAAAATCCAAGCCTTCCATGTCGCGCAAGGCATCGTTTACGTTCTGGCGATTCTTGGTTGCGAGAGCCTTGGTTGTAAGAACGCTCACGCTGGCAGTAACCTCGTCCACTCGCCGCTCGGTGCGCGTGGCGGTTACCACCACTTCCGGCATTTCCTGCATTTTTTGATCGGATTTAATGGGCGATGGCGCCGCTTTGATTACATAAGTCCCGCTCCCGCTCGCACGGAAGGTATAGTTCGTACCTTCCAGCAGCCGTGCCAGCGCGTCTTCTGCACTCATCGAGCCGCTGATCGCTTTGGCCTGGATTCCTTTCAGGTCTTCGGCGCTGAACAGCAATTGGATGCCGGTCTGGCTGGCCAGGCTGTGCAGCGCGGCGGGCATATCCTGCGGCGCGATGTTGATGGTTTTGTTTTCTGCCCAAGCGTTGGCGGCAAACATCGAAGCCAGCAACACTGCCAATAATTTTTTCCGCATCTCTACTCCCCCTGAATATCTTGAGTTATGGCCATAAAGACTGGCTTACCCACTAAGACGTAAATGGAGGGAAAAACCTGACATGCGGATGAAAATATTTTTGGGTAGCCCTCTCAAACAACGGTGCAACCCGCGCGGAATAGTACGTAAATTGGGCAAAGCGTAGCGCCTCCCGGCGGATAACGCTACGCTGTGTCAACTCCACGTCTGGCTTGCTGAACAGTGGATTGCCTGACTTTGCTGCATCCGCCCTACGACCCGAGAGGGATTTGTGTTATCCAGTCTGCCGTTGATGCGCGAAAGAGAGTGTGGTCACCTCGCCGCGTTCCTCGCTGCTCAACGGGAACAACATTTTCAATGCCCGAATCAACCCTTCGCGGTCGGCAGTATTGAATTCACCGCTCACTTTCAGGCCGCTTAACTCGGCATCTGTCAGCACGATCTGGCGCGGGTGGTAGCGGTTAATCTGGTTAATGACTTCGGCCAAGGGTGTATCGTGAAAGACCATCCTGCCCTCACGCCAAGCGGTCGCCGCTTTGGTATCCACCGCAGAGATTGCAGACCGGTCATGAGCCGAATAGGCAAGCTGCTCGCCGCCGTGCAGCGTTACGGCGGCGGCATTGGCCGGGTTGTCCAGCCTGACCTGCACCTCGCCTTCAAGTACCGCAACGGTGGTTTTATCATTTTCGCGGGCGACATTGAACGAGGTGCCGATGTCGCGCAAGATGCCGCTTCCGGCATGCACCTCAAAAGGGCGCAGGGCGCTATGCGCCACATTGAATAACGCTTCACCCTGCTCCAGCGTAACCTTCCTGGTGTAACCGGACATCGCCACCCTGAGCACGGTGGCAGTATTCATATCCACCGCCGTGCCGTCCGCCAGCACGATATGCTGCCGTTGACCCAGGGCGGTTGTGATGATTTCCTCGCGGCTGGTGACCCACTGCACAGTGCCGAGCATCGCGACCAGCGCCGCCAAGGCAATGCCGGTGCGCGCCTTTCTGCGGCGCGATGGCGTTGTCACGCCGCCCACTTGATCGAGGTTGTGCCAAAGCTGGGCATATTGTTGATATTCGCTGCGATGCGTTGCGTTGGCGGCCAGCCAGGTTTCGAATTCCTGCCGCTCGGCATCGCCGCAATCGCCTTCCTGCATACGCAAAAACCACGCTGCGGCTTGTTCGGAGAGGTGGTTTTCCTGCGATGGCAATTCTTGCTGGCTGTCTTTCATCATGCAAATACCTGGCGCAACTGTACCAGTGCGCGGATCAGCAGTTTTTCAACCGCACTGCGTGTAACGCCAAATTTCTCGGCAATTTCAGCATGGGAGTGTCCCTCAAATTTGTGCAGCACAAAGGCACGGCGGCATTGCGGCGGCAAGTCCTCAATGGCCATGCGTAACCTGTCCAGCGTTTGGCGTGCACAGGCCACCCGAGCCGGGTCATGCAAATCGGTTGCGGGCTGCTCATTTTCATGGAGATCGTCAATGCACTCGGGATGTATCGGGTTGGCGCGATGGTGATCTATCGCCAGGTTGCTGGCAATGCGATAAAGCAGGGCGCGCGAATTCCGCACCTGTTCGCCAGGTTCATAACTCATGACACGGATAAATGTGTCATGTGTCAGCTCGGCTGCCATCTCGCGGCAACCCACACGCCTCAACAGAAAAGCGCGCAGTTCGCTGAAATGCCGCAGGTATAGGCTAGTTAGCGTTTCACCAGTGTTCATCTTGTAAAAGCTGCACGGGACTACAAAAAATTAGCATCAAAAGGCAAAATGGTTGCCATTGACATATCAGTTCTGGATGAGAACAGCTTGTTTTTTGCAACCATAAATTGGCCGCGCGAATCATAGGAAAAAATAATCACCTTGGGAATGTGGCAAATTGCCGCACCTTCGTATTTGAAGCTCTTGTAGCGAATACAATTCCTTACAAAAAATCCGCTAGGGATAATGCCGAGCCGCTATACTGGAAAAAAGAAAACTCCATTTCCTGTTCATGCGCCCTCATCCAATGCGTTACGTTTGCGCCCTGTCCTGCCTCTGGAGCAGTCTGGCGCTGGCCGAAACAACTCTCGATCCGTTCAATACGGAAGCGATGCTGCCGCTCAAGCCTGCGTTGCGCTTGGGCGGCGCGGTCGGCGACCCCTGCGCGGATGCCATGCCGAATCGCGCGCTCAATCGGGTGCCCGGCCAAAAGCTCTTCGGCTTGCTGGAGGTGGTCAACCTCGCGTTATGCAACAACCCGCAAACCCGCGAGGTGTGGGCAAGCGCGCGGGTGCAGGCGACGCAGGTCGGCGTGAGCAAGGCGAGTTATTTCCCCGGCGCAAACTTGAGCGCTTCGGGCAATCGCACTTCACCCGGCACGGGCCAGCGCAGTTATGGCCTGACGCTCTCCTACCTGCTGTACGACTTCGGCACGCGCGCCGCCGGCCTGGAAAGCGCGCGCCAGTTGCTTGCCGCCGCGAATGCCACGCAGGACAGCACGGTGCAGGCCGTTTTCCTCCATGCGGTGCAATCCTTTTATCAGGCGCAGGCAACACAGGCCGCGCTGGATGCTGCCTTGGAATCGGAACGCGCCGCAAAAGAAAGCCTTGCCGCCGCCGGTAGGCGCTACGCTGCCGGAAGCGCCACCCCCGCCGATAAATTGCAGGCGCAGACCGCTTACTCGCAAGCCACGCTGAACCAGATTACCGCCAGCGGCAACTTGAACAGTGCGAAGGGCGCGCTGGCGAACATGCTCGGGCTGGATGCCGACCAAAGCATCGTGCTGGCGGCAGCGAACACCACGGCCATTCCCACAAGTTTCGACCGCGACGTCGCCGCGCTGATCGAGGAAGCCAGGCTGCGCCGCCCCGACCTGCAAGCTGCCGCCGCACAGGTAAAAGCCGCGCAAGCCGGCGTCGATGCGGCGCGTGCATCGGGCAAGCCCTCGGTCTCACTGACCGCTTCGACCAACCAGACCAGCAGCGCGGGCATTACCTCTCATGGCTCATCGGTCGGGTTGAACGTAAGTGTGCCGCTTTTTTCCGGCTTCGCGCCGACTTACCGGATACGCGCTGCCGAAGCGCAAGTGGAAGCGCAAACCGCGCAACTGGAGCGCTTGCGCTTGCAGGTGGCGCTGGATGTCTGGACGGCGTACCAAAACCTCACCACCGCGACGCAATCGTTGCGCACTACCGCCGACTTGCTGAACAGCGCGGAGCAATCGGAACGCGTCGCGTTCGGCCGCTACAAGGCCGGGGTGGGCAGCATACTGGATGTGCTGAATGCGCAAAGCGCCCTGGCCGGCGCGCGCCAGCAGCGCATCCAATCCACGTTTAACTGGAACATCAACCGCGCCACCCTCGCCCAGGCATAAAGTTGTAGAGATCAAGACTGAGAGCAGCGAGAAGTGGAAGGTTGTTCGTCCACCCACGCCTATTACTTTTGACAAGCCATCAGTCAATCAATTTGGCATACAACGAATCAACGCCTCAAACTCTTCAATCGGCACGGGTTTGCTGAACAAGTAACCCTGGTACGCGTGGCAGCCATTGCGTTCAAGGAAGTCGCGCTGTTCCTCGTTTTCCACTCCTTCCGCAACCACTTCCATTCCCAGGCTGTTGCCCATGCCAATGATCGTCTGCACGATCACTGCGTCAGTGGGTTTTATGCCGATATTATGCACAAAAGACAGATCGATTTTCAGTTGGTCAAGTGGAAGTTGCGTCAAGTAAGACAGTGATGAGTAGCCCGTGCCAAAGTCATCCATGGAGAATCTCACACCAATCTGCTTCAGTTCGTGCATTTTGGCGATAGTGTCATTGATATTGTCCAGCACCACGCTCTCGGTCAGTTCGAGCTTGAGCCGTGACGGATTGGCAGCGGTCTTGTTAAGGACTGCGCGCACTTGTTCAACGAAGTCCGGTTGATGGAACTGACGCGCGCTCACGTTGACGGCGAGTTGCAGTTCACAGGCCAACGGATTTGCTTCCCATGCCTTGATCTGGGCGCAGGCGGTTTCCAGAACCCATTGCCCGATGGGCAGAATCAGACCGGTATCTTCCGCCAAGGGGATGAATTGCTGCGGTGAGACCAGGCCGCGTTCCGGATGCAGCCAACGCAGCAATGCTTCGGCGCCGATGGGCTGGTTGGCGGCGTTCACCTGTATCTGGAAAAAGAGATTGAATTGCTGCTGGGAGAGTGCGTGGCGCAGATCGGCCTCAAGTGTGGCACGGGCTTCGAGCGTGGCCTGCATGTCCGGATCGAAAAAGCGCAGGGCGTTGCGGCCAGAGGTTTTGGCATGATACATCGCCGTATCGGCGTGCCTGAGCAGGTCATCCATGCCGATCTCGTGGTCACGAAACAAACTGATGCCGATGCTGGCGGAGCTGTAGTGTTCAAAACCATGGAGGTTGAAAGGCTGATTAAGGGAGGCAAGAACCTTCTCTCCAATATCCCGGGCTTGTGATATTGCTAATTGGATGTTTTCGTTCAGTTCCTCGAGAACGACGATAAATTCGTCGCCACCCATTCGGGCGACCGTATCGCTGCTGCGTACGCAATCCTGGAGACGTTTGGCGACCTCGATCAGCAGCAGGTCACCGATGTTGTGACCCTTGGTATCGTTAAGTGCCTTGAAGTTGTCCAGATCAATGAACAGGATGGCGCCATGGTTCTTGTGGCGTGTACTGTGGGTTAGCACCTGCTGTACACGATCCCGCAACAAGCTACGGTTGGGCAGGCCGGTCAGAGAATCATAAAAGGCGAGTTGCTCAATATGAGCCGCCTGGGCTTTAAGCTCGGTGATATCCTCCACGACTACCAGCACTTCTTCTTCTTCTTCTTCTTCTTCTGCAAGCCGTATTCCAGTGATGGTGAGACGCAGCCATTTTTTGTCCAGTTCTGCGTCAATGCCGCGCAGGGCCATCCCGCTGGCGAGGACAGCTTGCGCCTGCTGGCATATATCGGGTAGCGGCAGGAGGTCTCCGAGTTCGCGCCCGGAAACATCTTCTCCGTTTTTCAGCCTGAACATCTCGCGGAAAGAGCGGTTGACACTCCGCACCTTGAGGGTGTCATTCACCACTATCAGACCGGCTGGCAGGCTCGCAATGATGTTATCGGCGAAGCGTTTGAGGCCGAGGATGGTGCGCCGGTCGGTCTCGATCAGGGCTTTCCGGGCTTCGAGCTCGACTGTTTTCTGATGCAGGGTTTCCATATGGTTCCTGAGACGGGAAGACATCTCATTGAAGTCGCTTGCCAGTTCTCCGATTTCGTCTTCCGACAAGACCGGCACCGCCCTTGAGAGGTCTCCCGCAGCTATGGCCCTCGACATCTCCGCGAACATTTTTATTGGTTTGAGAATAATCAGGCGAATATAAATCAGGCTCGCCAGCCCGATGACAATGTTCGCCAGCAGGAATATCCATAACAGATGAAGCAGTGCATCTACCTTTTTCTCGGAATGAGCCTGAAGGAGGGTGACCAATGTGTCTATACGCGTCACATACTCTTCCACGTGATCCTTCAATGTCCGGAGAGTTTCATTGGAAGCTGATGCGGCGAGAACATTCTGAAACAGGGGCTTGATGATCTTATTCCACTCATCCCCGCGTTTATCAAGGTAGGCGATGAGCGTCGGATCGCCCACACTCTTGAGGTTATACTGCGGGTCACCATATTTAAGCCCATGCAGGATAGCCTCAAAGGTCGTCATCTCCTGATCAATCAAGGCTCGGATATTTTGTTCTCTATGCTCTGTGTATTGCTCCGTCAATATGACAAGTTTGAACAGTCGCGCCCGTTGGTTACCTGCCTGATTGATCGCCGCCGCATCCTGTTCTATTTCACCGATGGCATGGACTTGCCACGCAAGGAGGATCAGTACAATGAGCCCCGCCACCAGGGGAGCGATGCTCACTTTCAAGAGCAAGGGGATTTTTCTCAGCATGAGAATTGCCCCCGCCCATGTGAGTACGGATACGGCCATGAAAGCAGGGGCAATGGTGGTGGTAAAAAATCGGAAGACGAAACGGCCGCAAGCAAAAGAAGCCGTTGCATTCGTACTGTAAAGACGGTTGGTGAAAGGATTTTCGTGGCATCGCAGAGCGCGGAAGGATTGCACCAATGCTCGTGCAACTCCGTGATCAAGCTGGCATCGGTTTTATCAAACTCCAGAAACGCCTTGCGCCGAGTGATCTCTTGCGCGGCGACGGCCTCGCCCGAGAGATTCATAGTCCGGCCTCCCGCTATGTGGCCGCAGATGGTGAGAGAGACGTCAGGCTTGCTTGCTTGCGCAATATTTTTTCCACGATATACCCCAACCTTTATTTATTCTTGTTTATGTCTTGTGCCAGACACCGGTGTGTCCTCTTCCACTACTGCTCTCTTTCTCACGGGCTCATGCGATTGCACCGATTTGCTATGGCCCAGGCTTCAGTAATGATCCCATCCGACAACGGTTCCTGCAAAGCTCCTTGAGCCGTCCGTGTTTTTAGCACATAGCCTGCGAAATGACAACGTCGCGTCAATGGAATTGCGCGCGACGAGTCAAGTAGTTTGATTATGGCATCGGATAGAGTGGAAGATTGACGATGTTTGTGAACTGACGCTCTCGACAGCCGTTCGAGGCTCACAACATTTCCGCTGATTATCCCATTTTGCCACTCTCAGACTTCGCTCCTGCCGCACACGAACGCCTCGAACTGGTCGGCTGACCCCCATGGCATGCCAGCGGCCTTTCACTTTGGCCGCCGAGATAGATAGTTCGATCGGGAATTCGCTACCGTCTTTGCGCAGCGCCGCAACCTCGGTGGTCTTGCCGATCAGCGGGCCGGTTCCGGACTCCTGGAAAAGGCCAAAGCCGCGCGCCGCATCGGCATGGTGGCGGGGCGGAGCGAGCAGTTGGTGCATCTGCTGCCCCAGCGCTTCCTCCCGGCTGTACTGGAACATCTGTTGCGCGGCAAGGTTCCACTCGGTAATCCGGCCTTGTTCGTCGACGACAATAATCGCATCCTGAACGGAAGAATTGATTTGCCGGAAGCGCTCCTCGCTCTCGTGCATTTTCCGGAACACCAGCAAATAGAGTGCGGGAGCAACGATCAGGGTCAGCAGGATGGTATCGATGAAATTCCAGTAATTATTCGGGATGTTCAAAGACGCAATAACATCCTGGATGGTGACCATGAGCAAAAGCTCGACCGCCGCGATGAGCGAACCCAAGGCGACCACCAACCCCAGAGGGGTGTTCAATAGCGCCGGTAACTTCCAGCTTTTCATATTGGGCTCACCTGTTCCGGCCATTCATCAATTTGAGGCTACTTGCAGTGTGTACCATTACGCTTACTTGAAGCTGTAACCCTGCTCGCGGAACAGCGCCACGCACGCATCCACTGCTTGCGGGTCGTAAAAAATTTCCCGGTTTTTGGTAATCTCCTCCAGTGCCACATCAATCCCCAATCCGGGACGATACGGGCGGTGCGCCGAAACCGCCTCGACCACGTCCGCGACGCTCAAGATGCGCGCTTCGAGCAGGATCGCCTCGCCCTTGAGCCCTTGCGGATAGCCGGAACCATCGAGGCGCTCATGGTGCTGCAACACCATCTGCGCGATCGGCCAGGGAAAGTCGATGCCTTTCAGGATGTCATAACCCGCCTGCGGATGGACTTTGATTAACCCGAATTCAAGATCGGTAATCCGTCCCGGCTTGCTGAGGATTTCCGCCGGAATTTGAATCTTCCCCAAGTCGTGCACAATCCCGGCAAGATGAACGGCATGTATCTGTTCATCGGGCAGCCCCATTTGTTTGGCAATCGCCGCAGCCAGATCGGCCACTCTGACCTGATGACCGGCGGTATAGGGATCGCGCATTTCGACGATGGCGGCCATCGCCCGCACCGTATCTTCCAGACTGTCTTGCAGTTGCACCAACTGCTGCCGGTTCTGCTCCAGGGCGAGATCGCGTTCGCGGCGGGTATGCAGGGTATGCACGCCGAACGCCAAATCCCCGGCCATTTCTTCCAGCAGACTGATTTCGGCGGGGGTGAAAGCATTCGCTTCTGCGGCATACACATTGAGCACGCCGAACACCTCGCCGTTGCCCAGCGGCAGCGCGATGCTGGCCGCGTAGCCGCGTTTGAGCGCCTCGTCGCGCCAGGGCGAATAATGCGGGTCGTTGGCGATGTCCTGACACAATTGCGTCTTGCCGTTGCGCACGGCGCGCCCGCTCGGTCCCATACCATGCTCGGTCTCTGCCCAGGTAAGTTGCATGACATCCAGATAGCCTTCGTCATGCCCGGCGCGTGCCATGATTTTGATCGACTTGCTCTCGTCGTGCTGCTTATAACCCACCCAGGCCATACGATAGCCGCGCTGTTCGATGATGGCATCGCAGATCGACTGCAATAATTCGTCTTCGCCGGCGGCGCGCACCAGGCTTCTATTCGCCGCGCTCAGCGCGGCAAGCGCGCGGTTGGCGTGTTCGATCGCGGCTTCCGCCCGCTTGCGCTCGGTGATGTCGCGCGCGATGCCAGTGGCGTACCATTTCCCGCCGAGTTGCATGGCGGACAGGGAAAGCTCGATGGGAAATTCCTCCCCGTTTTTTCTCAAGGCCGATAGCTCCAGCGTCTTGCCCACCGCCGCGCCTTCGCCGGTGTTGCTGAAATATGCCATGCCGGCTCTCGCCGCCTCGCGGAAACGGGGGGGCGCCAAAAACTCATTCAACACCTGCCCGACCGCCTCATCCTTGCTGTAGCCGAAGATCGCCTCGGCGGCGGGGTTCCAAAGGGTGATCGTGCCGCGTTCGCCTTCGAGAGCAATAAAGGCATCGCGCGTGCTTTCCATGGCCTGACGGAAGCGCGCCTCGCTCTCGCGCAGCGCCTTCTCGCTACGTATGCGCTGTACCACAATGGCATAGAAGTCGGCCAGGCGTTCAACCACGGCCAGATCGCGGTCGGTGTAGTCGCGGTTCGCATTGGCAAGGGAAACTTGCCCCACCAAGGCGTCGCCGGCCAGTGCCGGTGCGGAGAGAAAGCGCCTGACCGGAACATGCCCTTTCGGGATGCCGCCGGAGCGCGGATCAGCAGACGGCGCATTGCTGATCAGGGATTTTTTATGGGTCAGCACCCAACCCCACAACCCGCCCCACTTCTCGAAGACAATGGATTTTCCGGCAACCCCACATTGATCCCAGACGTCGCGTGTAAGGGTGGGAGAGATGAGAAATCCGGTATCGGCATCAATGTAACCGGCATAACCGAACTCGCTGCCGGTCAGTTGTCTTGCCACATCCAGAACACGGGCAGAAGCATCTTCGATCGCCAATTGCGGTGCGGACAAAAAGTACTGCGACAGTCCGGCCAAGGCGGCATTGACCGCTGCGTTCCGGCGCTGCTCTTGCTCCGCCCGTCTGCTCTCGGTAATGTCTTCGAGGGTATGCACGGAGTAGAGGTGAGCCCCCTGCTCGTCATGGATGGAGAAGGCGCGCGAGCGGTAAATCGCATCGCCGACCGTCACTTCTTCTTCTTTTTTCATTGCTGCTTTTTCCATTGCGCGCAGGCAGCAGGGCAGCGGCGCGCCGGTTTTCGGGAAAATTTCGTAATAGGGCTGGCCGATGATTTCGTGGAACGGAATCCCGGCACATCGCTGGTAGGCCTTGTTGCAACGCAGGATGCGGAACTCTTGGTCGTGCAGGAAAATCGGATCGTCCACCGCATCCAGCGCGTTTATCCATTCCTGGTGCGCCTGCTCGATTTTCCTGCGCCCCGCTTCGAGGTCTTCGAGCATGAACAGCAGCGCGTTGCGTTGGCTTTCTTCAGTCGGCTGGGTAGTGGCGGGCTGCGCTGCCGCATCGCGCGCCGCTTCCGGAGAACCGCTCGTGACTGGCATGTTACCGGCTGGTCCGGCGGAAAGCGGGGTGCGCAGTGCGGCAGTTTCCCCCACCAATTCTTTCATGCGCAGTTCGCGCCCGATGCTGAGCCTTTGAAAGCGGCGCAACTCATCCAGTTGCCGTTCGAGCCCGGCTTGCTGGGCGCGCATTGGCCGGAAAATCAGGAGATAGAGGGCGGGGGAAACAATCGCGATCAGTAGAATGGGGTCGATAAAATGCCAGAGTTCAGGTGTTATAAAGGGGGTGATGACATCCTCGACCAGCATCATGATCAATAATTCGGCCAGCAGTATGAGCAAAACCACCGCGACCACCAACCTCGCCGGAGTATTCAAAAACGCCGGCAACTTTTTCATATCGCGCTCCCCAATTCCGG
>Ga0209317_1000967_pt1 | contig 28757 bp, 24 predicted proteins | sample RifGroB2_FD_183994 | JGI IMG/M metagenome (GOLD analysis project Ga0209317, IMG submission 183994) | Soil microbial communities from Rifle, Colorado, USA - Groundwater B2 (SPAdes) (version 2) | ecosystem: Environmental > Terrestrial > Soil > Unclassified | place: Rifle, Colorado | collected...
CAGGTCGTGGATCCCTTCGAAGGAGGGCTGGCCGGTGTTCACCTCGATGATGATCCTGTCGCAGATCATCAGGATCTCGGGAATGACGCCGCAAGAAGAGGTCGGGACCAGGCTGCCGTCTTCGTTGATGGCAGAGACTTCGATGATGGCGAGGTCGAGCTTGCCGCTCTCGGAGTCCTTGGTGTAGAAGCCGTACCCCAGATCCTGCGCGAACAGGGAGAGGTGCTTGTCGCCCATCCGGATGCGGCCCTGGTTGATGCCGGCCGCGATGTTCTTGCCGGTCTGGTAAGGCCAGCGACGGTCGATCATGTCGTTTACCGCCCAGCGGTCTTCAGTCTCCGCGCCGACGGAGGCGCCGATGAAGAGGTTGAACTTCAGCTTGCCCTGCAGGTTGTTTTTCTCGACATGTTCGGCCAGCGCGATAGGCACCACTTTAGGGTAGCCGGCAGGGGTGAAACCGGACCAGCCGAGGTTCATTCCGTTTTTGAAGAACTCAATGGTCTGCTCGGGCTTCATGACCTTGCTTAAAAGTGATTTGCATTTTACTCGGTCTTGCAGTGTGCCGTAATCGGACATGTCTTCCTCCTGTTTTGTTTTGGTGTCTACATACAAAAATCAGCAAAAGCTGATAAATAACAAAGTACTTCGGTGCAGCTTCCCGCCGCGCGGCGGGTTTTTTTTCGGAGACGGATGGATTAATAGGGGAAAAATAAAACCGGATTCTACTTAAGAGAATCTACATAGTCAAGGTTAAAAACCCGTGGTTGCGCGTGCTTTGCCTGGACCGGTTCAAGACAGAGGGAAAATCCCCATAGACGACGTATATGCGGGCCTACCGGGGTCTTCCGATGTATACAGTATGCAATCTAATCTGAACGGGCATTTCCGTCAAGAGTAAAAAATCGTTTCCAGCAAGAAAGGCTGTCAGTCAACCATCCGTCAAAGGCAATTTTTCTGTGATATTGCGTATTTTGCCTCAGAGAAGAGTCTGGACGGATCGGAGAATATTGCGCCACTAGCACCTCCGACCGCCTCACTCCACGAACTTCACCTTCACTATGAAGAACTCGCTCTCGCCGAAACAAGCGCTAGGCACACCTTTGTGCTGCTCGTAGTGCAGCGACACCCTCTTGCCCATTCCCTGGTTTATCATCCCCGCCACGGCGTCATCGGGCACCGTGAAGAAAAATTTCTCGGGAATTGCTCCGGGAATGGGCGACATGGTCAGCTCCCCCTCCCAGGTCTTGCAGAGCCACCCCTTCTTCGAGAGCTTCTGCACGTAGCCTACCCGCTCCCCCGAGGAGTAAGCCCAGTTCAAGGCGCCATAGGTATATCCCGCCGCGAGCAGCGCGGCCACGACCGTCACCCCTACTCCCCCCCACAGCACCTTATTCGTCGTTACGCCTCGAACCATTCATCCCCCCGGTCATATGTCATTAGTTACCCCTCCAGGCAGCGTCTTTGTATAACAGAAAGCCCCCTACCGGTCAATGTATTGGCCGAACCGATGCTTCCCATCGATCCGGGCGCGTCAACTCATGCGGCTCGGTGGACATTTGACAAAAAAGGAAAGGCCGCTCCCGACAGGGAACAGCCTTTCCGCTCATGCTACTCATGCAATAACAGCTACTTGAACGCTATTCAGCCTTGTAGCCCAGCCGCACCGCGCCCCAATGCCGGTTGTTGTAACTGATCGGGGTGGAGATGTCGTTCATGATCTCGCCGGTGTCCCTCATGTAGGTCTGCAGCAGGAATGGTTCTTCATTCTGAACCGCTTTCAGCCCCGTCTTGTCGTTGAAAATCCTCTTGGTCCTGTTATTGACCATGTCGATCTCCGGGTTGCCGGTCAGAGGTTTGGCGTAGCGCAGGTTGTGGCTGGCGACGTAGCCGTGGTCGTCTACGCAGATGGCGAAGAATACCGATCCCTGCTTCGCGAGTATCTCCTCCTGAACCGGAGAGATGTACTGGTCGAAGAAGCTGTCGAACGCGGTCGAGTATTTCTGCGGCGAGGTGTTCGGGATCGGCCGGTAGTTCCTGTCGAAGAGATCGGCCGCGGTGATCTTGTTCGCCGCGATCCCCTTTTCGATGGCGGTCAAGAAGTTGCTTCTCAACTCGGCGGCCAGGCGCTTCATCTCGTCATGCCTGTTTCCTACGCTGAACTTGCCGACGGTGGAGAATATCTGCTCGGCGACATTGGTCAGTACGGTGAACGCCTTGTCGCTCTCCATCATGTCGTGATGCACCAAGGAAGCCGAATCGGAGACGTTGTGGATCTTTTCCGAGATCTCGTTGGTGGTGGCGCTTTGCTCCTCGGTCGCCGAGGCGATCTGGTTTATCAATTGCGCCGTTTCCCCGGCGAGCCCGAGGATCCTTTCCAGGCATTCCCTGGCGGCGGTGGATTTGACCACGCCGTCCTCGACCCGCTCCTGCTCCTCCGCAATCGACCTGGCCGCCTCGCGGCTTTCGCTTTGGATGTTGGTGATGATCTTGGCTATCTCCTTGGTGGAGGTCGCCGTCTTTTCGGAGAGCATCTTCACCTCGTCCGCCACGACGGCGAATCCGCGTCCGTGCTCTCCCGCCCGGGCCGCTTCGATGGCGGCGTTCAGCGCGAGCAGCTTGGTCTGGTCGGCGATGTCCTCGATCAGGTTGATGATGTCGCCGATCTGCGCGGAGGACGCCTCCAGCCTGCCGACGGTGCCGAGGGTTTTCACCACGTTTTCCCTGACCATGACGATGCTTTCGCAGGCGCTGTCGACGACGGCCATGCCTTCACTGGCCGCCTCATCGACCTGCGCCGAAAACCCGGCCGCCTGGTGGGTGTTGCCGGCCACCACATTCAGCGTCGCCGCCATCTCCTCGGCGGCCACCGCCACCGACTGGGAGCGATCCTTCTGTTCGGCAGCGGATACCACCGTTTTCGTGGTCCGGCTCGACACCTGGCAAAGCGAGATGGAGATGTTTTCCGCCAACTGGTAGAGCACGGTGATGGTCTCCCGCAGCTTCATGACCAGATGATTGATATGCCTCGCAAGATCGCCGATTTCGTCGCTGGAGCGGATCGGAATCTCCTTGGTGAGATCCCCCTCCCCCTCCGCGATGTCCCTCAATTTCTCCGAAAAGAACAGCAGGTCGCTGACTATGGTCTTCTTGAAGAAGAGGTACATGCATCCCATCATGATCACGAAGAAGGCCACCCCGGCGGCCAGCAGGATGCTGATCATCCTGATCGCGTTTTCATAGCCGTCCTGCAGGGACGTGGTGAGCAGCACCGCTCCTAGGTATTTGTCGGCGGCGTCATGGCAGAGCGTGCAGCGTTCCTCGTTCGCAAGCGGCACCACCGCTCGCAGCGTACGTATCCCGTTCTCGACCTGCCGCGTCTCCGTCCGCTGCCCCAAGGCGATGGCCTGCACCACCTCCGGGTTGGCACTGCCCGAAGCGGAGCCGGCGCCCTTCCCCTCCTTGTTGTAGACCTGGACGTCGAACCCGAAGTTCTTTTCCTTGGCGGTTTTGGCCAGATTTACGACCGCCGCGGAGTCGTCCTTCATCATGAATTCGGATATCTGATTAATGATGACGACACCCATGGTGCGGTTGTTCTTCATCTGCAAATCCATGCTCCCCTGGTACTGCAGCCAGAGGGCCAGGATTCCTACGACGGAAATCCCGATGAAGAGATTTATGCCGATAATCGCCAGGATCTTATGCATCAGCTTATTTTTAAACATCAGGCCTCCGATCTGTTCGAACATTTCCTATCTGTTGAAGTTATCGGCAAGAGATTGCGGTACTTTAGCAATTAGATGAAGTGAAAACTCAAATTCTGCAATATTAGCCCCCTCACATTATCTTTCATTGTTCCGGCGTATACATCGCTATGACAGCAAACCTGCATCACTGATTCAACACTAGATGCCGGTGGTGCAGGAATTCTGCTCTTTCCCGGTTCCTCCCCGAGTCAGATTCACGCTTGCCGTAGCTGCAAGCTTTTAAGGTTCAGTTGCCGTTCCAGCAGCCATGCCTTTCCTGACAAATTTGACCTTTATCAAGGATCGACGCCTGAGAGATGATATGCTTTTGCCAGAAATCAATCAGGGGAGGCGGACATGAACGAGATACAACACGAGGAACTTTACCGGCAACTGGTTCAAAAATGTAACGACGCGATCATCTATTCCGACCGGCAAGGCGTGATACGGCTCTGGAATTCGGGCGCCGAGCAGATGCTGGGGTTCAGCGCCGAGGAGGCGGTCGGCCAGTCCCTGGACATCTTCATCCCGGAAAACCAGCGCGCGCGCCACTGGGAGGGGTATTTCAAAGTAATGGAGACGGGAAGCACACGGTACGCGAAGGAACTGCTCTCAGCACCCGCCATCCGCAAAGATGGCGCCCGCGTCTCCACGGAGTTTTCCATGACCATCATCAGCGATGCCGCGGGCGAGGTCGTCGGGACCGCCGCGGTGATGAGGGACGTGAGTGCCCGCTGGCAAAAGGAAAAGGCGCTAAAGGCGCGGCTCGCGGAACTGGAGAAAGAGTCGAGCGAGGGCTAAGCATCCGGACGCTAAGTAAAATGAAAAGGGCGCCGGAGAGAAAATCTCCCGCGCCCTTTTTTACCTAACCATCAATTACAGGGGAAGAAGCCGCGACGGCGCCGCGGCAAATTTGCTTCCTCCCTCCTGTTAGACCTGAGCCACCAGGTAGTTCTGCACACCCATTTGCGCGATCTGGTCTAATTGAGCCTCCAGATCGTCGATATGACCCTCTTCCTCCACCAGTATCGACTGCAGCAAGTCCCGGGTGCCGTTATCGCCTACCTCAACCGCCATACGGATGCTCTCGTTATAGCGGCGGATGGCGGCCTCCTCAAGGGCATGATCGAATTGGTGCATCTTCGGGACCTCCCCCCCTATATGAATCGGGTCCAGCTTGCTGACAATCGGCCTACCCTCCAGAAAGAGTATCCGCTCTATGAGCTTCTCCGCATGCTTCATCTCGGTGATGGCCCGCGCTCGGATCGAGGAGTACAGGCGTTTGTAATCCCAGTTTTCGCACATCTCCGCATGGACCATGTACTGGTTTGTTGCAGTCAACTCTTCGGCCAGAAGAATATTCAGTTGCTCGATAACCCTCTCGTTTCCCTTCATTGATGACCTCCTTTTGCGGTAATGGCCTCACAGCCGCCCAATCACTCTACGCTTCCGCCCATCGGCAAGACTGCCGGTTAAATATTAATGACAGCTAATTCAAAAAAAAGATTATACCCGCGATAAAGGCGTTGGCAATTGTGGAACGTGCTGAGAACTGATCAAGGTTAAGATTAAGGTTAAGACTGAGATCAAGATTGAGAGACAGGCAGAGGCAAAGGCAGAAACAGGAAGAGAACTGAAAGAGGACTGGAATGGAGGAGAGGTTAGTCGTTTACTGTTAGACATGCAGGGGCACGGGTTTTACTTGGTGCCGAAGATCTTGTCGCCGGCGTCTCCCAGGCCGGGGATGATATAACCGTGCTCGTTCAGCCGCTGGTCGATGGCGGCGACATAGATATCCACCTCGGGGTAGGCAGCTGTCAGCTTCGCCAACCCCTCCGGCGCCGCGACCAGGCAGAGCACCCGGATCTGGCGGCAGCCGGCCCCCTTCAGCATCTCGATGGTGGCTGCGATGGAGCCGCCGGTTGCCAACATCGGGTCGATGACCAGGGCGAGCCGCTCGTCCAACTGCCCCACGAACCTCTCGAAATAGCTGTGCGCCTCCAGCGTCTGCTCGTTTCTGGCCAGCCCGACCACGCTCACCTTTGCGTTGGGCATCATGCTGAGAACCCCCTCCAGCATGCCGATGCCGGCGCGCAATATCGGCACGACGGTCACCTTCTTTCCTTTCAATTGTTGAATATTCACCCGGCTTCCATCCCATCCGTCGATCACCCTCTGTTCCAACTGGAAATCCCTGCTGGCCTCGTAGGCGAGCAGGCAGGCGATCTCCGAGGCGAGTTCGCGGAACTTCTTCGTGCTGATACCGGCCTCGCGCATCAGACCGATCTTGTGCTGCACCAACGGATGGCTTACTTCATGGACGCTCATCTGCTTCTCCCTGCCTTTTCTTGATGCTACCTTACCGGAATTCACCCCTACAAACAAGCGGGCTGGCATAGAAGTGCCTTTGGCGGGGAGGGGGAGAGTCAGCGGAACCGGTACGAGAGGGCGAGGTAGGCCGCGAAAGCGAGGACAAGGATGGTGCCGAGCAGACAGGCCAGCGCCAGCAGGCGGTGCCCCGCCGCTTCGGCGCCATCCTCGCGGTAGCCCAGGAGTTTTCCCAGCACCACGCCCCCCACGATCCCGCCGCCGTGCCCCCAGTTGTTGATGCCGGGCATGACGAGACCGAACAGAACCAGGCTGACCAGCCAGCCGCTCACCTCGCGGGTGACCGCGGCCCCGTAATTGCCGCCACGGCTCTTCCCGAAGAAGAACAGCGCTCCGATCAGCCCGCAGACGGAGGCCGAGGCGCCGATGGTAAAGGGGACCCCTGCGAAACTGGACACCAGGTAGCCTGCCACCCCGCTCAAGGTATAGATGATGAACATGCGGCTGGGCCCGAACTCCGAGCTCACCCACGGGCCGATCTGGCGCAGCGCCATCATGTTGAACAAGATATGCAGCAGCCCCCCGTGCAGGAAACTCGCCGAGATGAGCGTCCAGAACCGGCCCAGTTCCAAGACCGGCACGGCTCCAGTCGCACCCAGCAACAGCAAGCTGTTGTGATCCGGGGACAGGAAACGAAGCGGGTTGGCGCTAAAACCCCGCTGTCTGCTCAGAAACAGCGAAATCAGATAAAACGCCACGTTCGCCGCGATTATGCCCTTGATGAGCAGATCTCCGCCGAGATCGCCGCTTTCGCCATCGGTGGGCCGGCCCAGTCTGCTCCAAAAACCGGGGCGCGCCGTACCGCACCAGGGGCATGAAGCCTGGTTCCCTTCGATCTGCCGTCCGCAATGTGAACAAGGAACGGAGTTTCTCATCAGGCGCAATCCAGAAACAGCAATGCGGGATCCTCGAGATAGCGCAGCACCTTACCCAGGAACTTCGCTGCGTCGGCGCCGTCAGTAGCACGATGGTCGAAGGTGAGCGAAAGCGGCAGAATCTTCCTGATGACGATCGCGCCGCGGTGCACCCACGGCCGCTCCACGATGCGCCCAAAGCCGAGAATCGCCACGTCCGGCCAGTTTATGATCGGCGTGGCGAAGGTGCCGCCAAAATGCCCGTAGTTTGTGATGGTAAAGCTGCTTCCGCGCAGGTCGTCCAGGGAAATGCTCCGCTCGCGTGCCTTGAGTCCCAGCTCCTGAATCGCCTGTGCCAGTTCCAGGATGCTTTTCCGGTCCACGTCCCGAAGCACCGGGACCATCAACCCTTCCGGCGTGTCCACCGCTATGCCGAAATGGTACTGTTTTTTCAGAACGATCTCCTGCGCGTCATCGTCTATCGTTGCGTTCAGGAGCGGGTGTTCGCGCAAGGCGTGCTGCGCGGCCTTGATAAAAAAGGGAAGGAAGGTGAGGTGCGTGCCGCGGGATTCGACCTCGCCCTGCTCACGGCTGCGCATCTCCCAGATCTCCGTAATGTCGACCTCCTCCATGCTGGTCACGAATGCCGTGGTCCTTTGGGAGGCAAGGACATTCCGGGCGATGGTGCGCCGCAATCCGCGCAGCGGCAGCCTCTGCTCCGCCCCGCGGGGAGGCTGCGGGCCTTGGGGCGCGGAAGCCTGCCGGGCCAGATCCTCAGGCGTTATGCAACCGCGCGGGCCGCTCCCCTGCACGCCCTTCAGATCGATTCCCCGCTCCCTCGCCATTTTCCGAACCATCGGAGTGGCGAGTCCTTCAAAGCCTGCAGGCGGGGCTGGGCGCGTCTCGTCCTCCGCCTCGGGAAGTGAGCCGACAATACCGACGGAAGGAACGCGTCGCGGGGCAGGGACCTCGCCCTCTGTTTCCTCGATGCTCAAGAGGGTATCGCCGACTTTTACCGTCTCCCCTTCCTGCCGGTGCAACCTCGCCACGACTCCGGCGCGGGGGGCGGGGACCTCGACCACGGCCTTATCCGTCTCCACCTCAAGCACTGGTTGATGTTCGGCAATGGCATCCCCTTCCGCCACCAGCCACCTGCGCAGCTCCACCTCGGCGATACCCTCACCCAGGTCGGGAAGTTTGAATTCGAAAGACATGGGAACCCCTGTTCGGAATGCAGATTAACTAAAAAGCGGAAGACCACATCGCTCCCACGCTTGACACGCACATCGTTCAGTTCACACCCTTCAATACTGCAGCACCTCGTCCAGCGCAGCCTGTATCCGTTCCGAGGCCGGCAGGTACTGATCAATCAGCTTTGCCAGGGGTACCGGCACATCGGGAGCCGTTACCCGTAAAATAGGCGCGCGCAGATAAAGCATGGCCTCCTCGGCCAGCGTCGCCGCGATCTCCGCCCCGAAACCGCAGGTCTTGGCCGCCTCGTGTACGATGACCGCCCGCCCGGTCTTTTTCACCGAGGCCAATACCGTTTCCGCATCAAACGGGTTCAAGGTAAGCAGATCAACCACTTCGGCATCGTAATTTTCCACCGACTTTAGCACCCGCTCCAGCATGCTCCCCCAGGCGATGACGGTGACGGCGGCGCCGGAACGCGCGACGCGTGCCCGCCCCAGTTCCAGCACGTAATCCCCCTCCGGCACCTCCTCACGCAGCAAGCGGTAGAGCCTGGTCGGTTCCAGGAAAAGCACCGGGTCCGGGTCGCGCAGCGCGGCGAGCAGCAGACCTTTTGCGCTGTACGGGCCGGATGGTACCACCACCTTCAGTCCGGGTATCTGGCAATAAATCGCCTCGGTGCTCTCCTCATGCAGCTCGGGCGCCTTGATCCCTCCACCGTAAGGGGTCCGGACCACGAGCGGGCAACTGTAGCGCCCGCGGGAACGGGAGCGCAGCCTGGCCGCATGGGCGAAGAGCTGCTCGAAAGCGGAATAGGTGAAGCCCATGAACTGGATCTCCGGCACCGGGCGCAACCCGTAGGCGGCCATGCCGATGGCGGCGCCCATGATGGCCGACTCGGAAAGCGGCGTATCCAGCACCCTCTCGACTCCGAAGCGCTCCTGCAGCCCCTCGGTGACACGGAACACGCCTCCGTCGCGCCCCACGTCCTCCCCCAGAAGCAGCACCCGGTCGTCGCGCGCCATCTCGTCGCCCAGCGCCTGATTGATCGCCTGCACCATATTCAGATGCGCCATGTCAATGCCTCTTCCTTTGCTCAGCCTGACGCGGGTTGAGCGTCGCCTGGGTATCGTCAAACAACTCCGTCGCGGCAGGCGGCGCTATCGACTCCATCTCCCGAACTGCGGCATCGATAATCCCGTTCGCTCTGGCCTTAGCCTCTTTCCCTTTCTCCAGGTTCCACCCCGCGCGCGCAGCGAGAAAACGCTCCAACCTGAGAATCGGGTCCCTGTCGCGCCAAAGCTCCACCTCCTGTTCCGATCGGTAGCGCCCTGCGTCATCCGCAGTGGTGTGGTCAGCGATGCGGTAGGTGAGACATTCTATGAAGGTGGGACCGGCACCGCTTCTAGCCTTGTCGAGCGCCTGTCGCGTGGCGCTATAAACGGCGAAGACGTCGTTGCCGTCCACCTGCACCCCTTGAAACCCGTAGGCGATAGCTTTTTGCGCCAAGGTGGCGGAGGCTGTCTGTCCCTTGAGAGGGACCGAAATGGCCCATTGGTTGTTCTGACAGATGAAGAGCATGGGCAGGGTATACACCCCCGCCATGTTCATCGCTTCATGAAAGTCGCCCTTGGAGGTGGCGCCGTCTCCGAAGTAGGTGACGACGGCAACCTGGTCTCGGCGGTAGCGGGCGGCCAGGGCGGCTCCCACGGCATGGGGGATCTGGCTTCCCACCGCTACGCAAAAGGGGAAAATATTGAGATGCGGTGGCACCTTCTGGGCGCGCTCGTCGCCGGTCCAGTACTGTAGGAGTTGCGGGATGGGATAGCCGAGCGTCAGGTGCGCGCCCATCTCTCGAAAAGAGGGAAAGACCCAGTCACCCCCGGCGAGTGCAAAGGCGCTCCCCACCTGGGCCGCCTCCTGTCCGTGAATCGGCGGATAGGTGCCGAGGCGCCCTTCCCTTTGCAGCGCTACGGCACGCTCGTCAAAACTGCGCGAAAGCAGCATCAACTCGTACATGCGCCAGATCTCGGCGTCGGTGAGTTCCGGCATGAGTGCCTGGTCCACCTCGCCCCTCTCATTGAGAACGCCCAGGCGCCTAACCTCAAAAGTTGCAAGTAATTCTTCTGGCATAGTCAAACTCTTTTCTGAAGTTGGTCGGGAACAATCTGGAGAGTGTAAACGCACACTTGTGCGATGTCAAAGGAGGTCTGGCAAAGATTCGCCTGCTGTGTCACAGCAGATATCCTCCGCTCAATCAACAAACTTATCAATTATTTCTTCCCTGGTCATGCTATGCGGTCTTTCCCTTCTTCAATTTCCCGTAGATCACCGGCACCATGGCAAAGAGGCCCAAAAGCGCGAAGGAGCCGAGTACTTTGGGCGAGGCTACGTCCGAAAGAGAATCGATGCCTGCAAGACTCGCCCCCGCGTTAACAAAGACGAAGCCCCCCGGTATGATGCCGACCATGGTCCCCAAAAAGAAGACGCGAAGCGGCAGGCGGGTGAGGCCGGCCGCCAAATTGATCAGGAAGAAAGGAAACAGCGGCACCAGCCTTAAAAATAGGAGGTAGTTAAAGCCCCTGGCCTCCAACTCCCGGTTCAGCCCTTCCAGCCTGCCACCGAACCTGTTGAGAATGGTGTCGCGCAACAGGTAGCGCGTCACCAAAAAGGCAAGCGTCGCCCCGATGGTAGCTGCCATAACGGCATAGAAGGTCCCCGGAATCGAGCCGAAAATCGCCCCTGATGCAAGCGACAAGATGGCAGCACCCGGCAGCGACAATGCTGTCTGAAGAATATAAACCGCCATGAAACCTGCCACCGTAGCCATCCTGTGGTCGGTGTAGTAATCGGCGAGTAACTGCCGGTTCGCCTTCAGTTCCGTCAGGGTCAGAAATCGCCCCAAATCAAGGTAGAAAAACAGCCCGACGGCGCAAGCGGCGCCAAGGAGGAGAAACATCTTTTTCCGGTTCATCTTACACTCCGATTCAGCACAGTCTTATATGAAGTTGGGACAGCAGAATATCGTGCCGCATGGTATTACCATTGTTGCGTCGAAACAAGCAGTTTTAGCAGAGGCGGAACCTCCCCCCTTAGCCTTTGACAATTCGGATGCAGTTTTTCCTGAATTCCTTTATCATTTCCATCATGGACGATTGGATAATCGGCAATACGCCGCATTGTGTCGCAAGGCACCTGCGGGCTCTAAAGCATGGAGAAATGGTACAAATCCAGCCAGGGGTGTAAAAGTGTCACACAAGTAGCAGGAGGAGCGGATGCGCAATGCAGTTGCAAGCTCGAAAGACTCGGAAGAGCCTTCCGAAGAACGCGGTGGGGAGGGGTTGTGCGCCTTATCCAGGGAGGAACTGGCTGCAGAGCTCCGTGTCTATGCCGACCTTTACGAACTGGCGCCGGTTGGCTTCTTCACGCTAGACGCAGCGAAGGTCGTCAGGGGGGTCAATATGACCGGAGCGCGGCTTTTTTGCACTGAGCGCTCCGCACTGATTGGCCTTTCCTTTGAGCTCCTGGTTGACGAACAGTACCATCAAGCCTTCGCCGCGCTTTTCTGCAGCATGTCCGGCAACACACGCAAAGCCACTTGCGAGGTAACCCTCAGGGGAAAGACCCGGCACCCCTTTTTCGCCCGCATTGAAGCTGTGTCATGCAGCTATGGCCCAAAGTACCGGTTAGCAGTCCTGGACATCACAAAGCGCAAGCAATCAGAAGAAGCCCTCAAGGCTTCCGAAGCCCGTTACCGACGCCTTTTCGAGACCGCCAAAGACGGCATCATGATCGTTGATGCTGACACGGGAGAGATCACCGAGGTGAACCCGTTCCTAGTCGGGATGCTCGGTTACGCGCGGGAAGAGCTTTTGGGTAACAAACTGTGGGACATGGTGCCTTTCGCGCAGATTGCTGCGAGTAGAGCCGAATTCGAGGCACTGCAACACAGGGAATATTTCCATAATGAGGACCTGCAACTTGCTACCAGGCAGGGGCGACAACTTGCGGTTGAAGTAGTCAGCAGCAGCTACCAGGTTGACGGGACCGAGGTGGTACAGTACCACATTCGCGACATAACCGTCAGAAAGCGTGCGGAGGAGGCTCTTCTCAAAAGCGAGGAGCAGTGTCGTACCATAGTGAGTAATATAAACGAGTACGTCTACAGTGTGCGCTTTGAGGACGGCGAGATAAGGTCCGTCTACCATAGCCCCAAGTGCGAGGAGATCACCGGCTACACCCCTGAAGATTACTACAGTGACCCGCTGCTGTGGTTCACCATGATACACGAAGATGACCGGGATCTGGTTGTCGACTTTCTGAACGGCCTCTTTGGCGGGCTGGACCACGAACCGATACGCCATCGCATATTCCACAAAGACGGATCGGTACGATGGATATTGAACAACTGCGCCGTATCGCGGGTCCGAAACGGCACACGGGTGTCGATATCGAGGCTGGACGGCTTCATATTGGACATAACTGACATCAAGCAGGCAGAAGAAAACATCTTCTTTCTAGCCCACCATGATCCCCTCACCAGGCTCCCCAATCGCAGCACCCTCTACGCCAGGGTCGAACAGGTCATCTCCGTGGCGCAGAAAGCCAGAAGAAGCGTTGCCCTGCTGTTTATCGACATAGACGGGTTCAAGCAGATCAACGATTCCTTGGGACACGACGTGGGCGACAGGCTGCTGCAGTCGGTGGCGAAACGACTAAGTGACTGCACGCGCTCCTGTGACGTTGTATCGCGGCTTGGGGGGGATGAATTCGTGGTGGTGCTTTGGGATTGCGGAATTGCTGAGACCACAATTGTTGCAGAAAAGATCATCGATTCCGGGTTCCCCGTGCAAGGGAGCACCGTCACCGTCAGCCCCAGCATCGGCATAAGCATCTACCCCGACGACGGCAAGGATTACCTGGCGCTCTTGAAAAACGCCGATATCGCCATGTACCACGCCAAGAAGTCCGGCGGCAACAATTTCCAGTTTTTCACCCACAAGCTAAACGAGATGGCGCACGTGCGATTCGCTACGGAGACCGATTTGCGCCGGGCACTGGAGCAGAATGAGTTCGTGTTGTACTACCAGCCCAAGGTCGATCTGGTAACGGGCCGATTCAGCGGCATGGAAGCCCTGATCCGGTGGCAGCATCCCGTCAGAGGGTTGATATTCCCGGAGAGTTTCATCAATATCGCCGAGGAGAGCGGCCTGCTCACACCGATAAGCAAATGGATCATCCCCACCGTCTGCCGCCAGATACAACAGTGGCAGCAACAAGGGATAAAGTTGGTTTCGGTCGCGGTAAACCTCTCCGCCAGCTTCTTTCAGCACCGGGATTTTGAGGAGACCATAGAGGCGTCGCTTCAGGAAACCGGCATCGCCCCGGAGTGTTTGGAACTGGAACTGACCGAGGCAACCATCATGAGCGATCCGCAAAAGGTACTGGGAAGCATGGCTGCCATGAAGGCGCTAGGTTTGCAACTCTCCATCGACGATTTCGGCACCGGATACTCGAGTTTGAGCTACTTGAAGAAGCTGCCGGTCGACAAGTTAAAGATCGATCAATCCTTTATACACAACATAGCCCGCGATCCCGATAATGCCGCCGTGGTGCGGGCTGTCATCAGCATAGGGCGTAGCATGCAGCTAAAGGTGATCGCGGAAGGGGTCGAGAACGCCTCGCAACTCGCCTGGCTGCAAGCTGAAGGGAGCGAGGAGGCACAAGGGTACTATTTCAGTCGGCCCCTTCCCGTGCAGGGGATGACCGCGCTCTTGAGACAAAAGGCTAATTTCTTGAACAACCCCCGGGGCAAGCTGCAGGCAAAGCAGCTTTAAACCTGGTCCTGAATGGCATTCGCGATCCGCGGCGTTATCCCTGGGCGCGGATGGATTCGACTCAATTCCCTCCCGGACAGAAAAAAGGCTGGCAACCCGGTGCAGTATCACCGGGCAATCAGCCTGTTCTGCATGTTTCAAATGTTTTAATACCTTTCTACAACGATTTTCGCCCCTGTATAAGGTTGATGATAACGATGATGATTGCCACCACCAGCAGCAGATGAATGAACCCTCCCACCGTATAGCTGCTTACCAGTCCAAGCAGCCAGAGAACCAGCAGTATCACCACGATTGTCCAGAGCATGTCATTCTCCTTTCGGAGCGTACCGGTTTTTACTATCAGCTCGGGTCGCTCCTTGTTTATTTTTATCCAGGCAGGGCACGCGCCGACAGTCGGCTCAATCACCCACCCGAATTCTTGAGATATTATCCATGAGTCCAAATACGTTCAGGAGCCACAGAACTACCAGGATGACGACAACCGCATTCAGGATCGACTTGATGGGACTCGCCATCGGGATGTAGGTGTTGACAAGCCAAAGCAAAACACCGACGACGATGAGAACCAATAAAACCTGTATCAGGGGCATTGCAGGATACACCTCCCTTTTTGTTGGCTAAAGCTAAAGTCTTTGTACCACCCACCCGTTCTGCTACGAATTCTTTACCAATCACCAGCAGAGCGACCGCAGCCACCACCGGCGCCTTTGAATGCAGCTTTGCTTCACGTCACGCAGCCTGGTGGCCGTTTAAGGCGGCACAAGCCGCGCGGGGCGCCTATTTCTCCAGCTCCTTCTCGGCTTTGCCGACGTTTTTCTGGATCTTGCCGGCTATTTTTTCCGCCTTGCCCTGGTTCTCCATCGAGGTACTATGGGTGGCTTTTCCCAAGTCTTCCTTAACCTTTCCCTTCACCTCATGCATCTTCCCTTTCGACTGGTCTTTCGTGCTCGGTTTCATGGTTATACCTCCAGATCTATTGTGCCGGATATCTGCAGTTTCATGGTGGCTGCGGTCGCTCTGCTGGTGATTAACTTCCAACTGTTGGTGCCTTTGCAACCTGAATCGAAATTCATAGAAGGATGTTCTGGGCAGCCGAGGCGGCAAGCAATAAAAGTCATTAATATTTAATTAGTTAAGTTTATAGTGTCGAGATTTGGTGTCAAGCGAGGCGGCAAGATTGTGGGTTTTTCAGGGGGGTGACTTTTCAACCTGCGGGCGCGTGGTAATATCTGCTAATTCTTTTTCGTTAACGTTCCATTCGAAGCGGGGTACTGCCGGCTCAGATAGGTCCGACCATGTTAGATAGAAACATAGCGTATATCAAAACAGAACCGATCTCCCCTTCGATCCCCTGCCGATACGTGAGCGGACCCAATTACAGGTGCACCATCGAATTGACAGACGGCTCCACCATCATGGGATGCGGAGTAACGGCACAGCACGCTCTAGCCAATGCCATAGCCTGTTACAAGACAGACTCTCGGACGAAAACGTCCCAGAACGGGACATAGGAGGAAGAAGCCCCAAAAGAGGTCAGCCGGCGCCGGCTGGCCTCTTTTGGGGTTTGTGGCGGAAACTGTCATTGGGAGCAAACTGCTGCAGATACCGCAGGCGAGACGGTTTTTCATCTTTGGAAGGGATGTACCAGTCAGTCCTGCTTGCTTTCATTGCTTGAGGCATCGACAGCGAAGTCGGCATGCAGGGGATGACGGCATAGATACTGATGGCCGAACGACAAGATGTACGGGCAAAGCCGATCGTGTTTCAAACATATGGAAAAAGCCGGAACCAGGGGGCTGGTTCGGCAAGGACCATCTGCGAATTCAGATTCCAACCCAGACAGGGCGGATGGGATCTCCGGGTCTTCCGGCTCGAACTCCTGAGGCATGTTTCTCTCCGGCAAATTGTCGTTCAGGCGATGGGGTTAACTGACGTCAGTATGAAGGGAAGCGCGCCGAGGATATATAGGGAAATCAGCAGGCAGGGCTGCGCAAAGTAACAACCGCTAAAGCACCTTTTCCTCCGTCACTTAAGCGATGACAGCCCCTGACGAACGGCATACTTGGTCAGTTCGGCGACGCTGAAAAGATCCAGCTTTTTCATGATGCTATGTCGTTGATTTTCCACTGTTTTCACGCTGACTCCGAAAGAGAAGGCAATTTCCTTCGCATTACTTCCGCCTGCGATAAGTTGCAGGATCTCTCTTTCACGCGGCGAGAGGGTTTCATAGGTAGCCGACACCTCATCAGGGATGCGCTGCAGGTATTCCTTGATGAGCACGTTGGTTATCCTCGGGGCGAGGTAGGTCTCCCCGGCTGCAACGGCGCGAATCGCCGTTGCCAGCTCACCGAACGCGGAATCCTTCAATACATATCCATTCGCCCCCGCCTTCAACACTTCGACCACGAAGCGCCTGTCGGACTCCATGGAAAGGGCTACCACGCGCACCTTGGTAGATTCAGCCATTATGCTCCGCGTGGCATCGATACCGTTGACGTCGGGCATGGAAATATCCATGACGATGACATCGGGGCAGCAGTCACGGGCGAGCCGTATTGCTTCCGCGCCAGTAGCCGCCTCGGCGGTAACCGTCATGTCATCTTCCTTTTCTATGAGAACGCGCAACCCCTCACGCACGATGGTGTGATCGTCGGCGATCAAGATCTTCAGTGTCATTTGCTGCCTCCAGTCGATTCCAGCGGTACGGTTATGGTGGCCCGGGTGCCGCCTCCCTCCTTGGCCTCAATGACGAAACAGCCCCCCACGTACTCGATCTTCTGCTTGACATTGGAAAGTCCGAACCCGCCGTGTCTGGAGCCTTTCATATCGGGCGGTCCGGTCTTGAGGCCGACGCCGTCGTCTTCCACCTTGATCTCGATGCAGCGGCCGGTCCGGGCGAACCGGACACGGCACCGCTTGGTGCCGGCATGCTTGGCAACGTTCAGCATCAACTCGCGGACGGCCTGGAACAGGGCTGAACGCACCACGTAACGCAGCGGCTTATCCCTGTTGTCATCGTAAAACCCCACCTCAAGCTCGAAATCGGCCCGCAACTCCTCCCCCAGCCAGCGCAAGGCAGCTTCAAGCCCTACGCCCGCCAACAGGGGCGGCCTGATCTGAAAAGTGAGCGACCGGATGTCCTGGATGGTCTGGTCGATCAAGAACTCAATCTCTCCGGCTTCAGTCTCGCACTCCCCGGAGGGGAGTTTGCTCGCGAGCGTATCCAGCTTGATTTTCGACAGGATCAGTCGCTGGCCGACCTGGTCGTGCAACTCGCCGGCAATGCGATCACGCTCACGCTCCTCCGCCATAGACAAATCCAGTGCCATCTCCTGCAGTTTTTGCTGGTAGGCGAGCAACTCGACTTCCACCTTTTTGCGAACCACTATCTCCTGCGTGAGATGCTCATTGGCCAAGGAGAGCTTTGCGGTCCTTTGCTGCACCTCTTGCTCCAATCGCTGGCTGGCCCCGAACAGTACCTGTTCCGCCACCTTTCGCTCGGTGATGTCCAGCACAAACCCCATAAGTCCGTTCACTGCACCCGTTTCGGACCTTAGCGGCTGGTAGCTCGCCAGCCAATGTCGCGTGGCATCAGGCTCAGGCAGTACGGCGCCCTGCAACTCGACACTCAGAACAGACTCACCCCGTTCCAGCACGGGCAACCAGACCTCCTTCAGTTTTGCGGACAGGCCGGCGGGCAGCACCTCGTCTACTGTCCGTCCCAGATGCTCCTCGATGGACTTGCCGTTCATCTCAGCCATCCAGTCGTTGAGGCGCAGGAAACGCAGGTCCTGGTCGACGGCAAAAAGGCCTGCCGGGATATGGGTGTAAATATTGGTCAACTCATGGAGTTGCCGACAGAATCGTTTTTCGCTTTCCTGGAGCGCCTGCTCCATCAATTTCCTTTCGGTGATATCGGAGATGAACCCGTGCCACAGGGTGCCGCCGTCCTCCAACCTCATAGGGCGCGCATGTCCGCGCAGCCATTTGGTACGCTGGTTGGAAACCGTTATGCGGTACTCGTGCTCCCACGGCTGCAAAGTCATGGCGGAGCGCTGAAAGGAGGCGAAGAACCCTTGATCTTCATCGGGGCGAAAGCTCTCAAAAATTGTTGTTGGGCCATGCACCATCTTTCCTGGCGCGGCCTCGTAGATATCGTGGACTCCCCGGCTGACGTAGGGGGTGCTGAATATCCCATCTGGCGACCGGCGAGCCTGAAAAAGGATGCCCGGAACCTGACTTGATAGATCGTTCAGGAGCTCATGGCTGCTTTGCAGTTGATTCGTGTAATCCTGCACCCTTTCCGTCATGGAGTTGAGAACCCTGCCCAGCTCGGCAAGTTCATCATCCCCTTGACAATCCAGACGGTAGCCCAGGTCCCCCGAAGCGATGATGGCGGCGCCGTTATTGAGCGTGGCAAGTCTACGGCGCAGCAAGCTGTTTATGAAGAAAGCGTTTACCATCGTGCCCACCAACACAAGGGACAAGAGCAAAAGCGCGCTGGCAATGACGCGCTGGTTTGCCTGGTTGAACCGGTCGCGTGTCAATCGCTGCAAGTCGGCGGCACCTTGCTGGAGTGCCGAATCTTTAAGCATGATCTGGCTGTAGAGCCGGCTGGCGAACTCGTCGTGATGCGCCATCTTCCGATCGTTGTCGGGCTCTGGGCTGCGTCGCACGTCTTCAAAAAGGCGCTGGGAGACGGCCACAGAATCTTCGAAGTCGGCCAGCACCCTTTCCAGCACCTGCCTGCCTCTTATCCCGTCGAAATGCCCCAGTCCCCCGGTTAGCAGGTCCCTGATCCTCCCGTTCAGGGCAAACCATTGCAGCCTCGCGCGCTCCACACTGTACAGGAAGTATTCGTCGCGCAGCGTGGCCCGTTGGAAGATGACCGTCTGGATATCGTCGGCCAGTATGTCATTGTCCCGGGCACGGTTCAACTCCCCGGACGACCAGCCCAACAGGGCCGCCAACAGTACGAACAGGCTCAAAGACATAATTGAGCTGATCTTCAGTCTATTGGCGAAAGTCATGGATGATCACCTGTTGACATAAATCGCTTCGAGCTTTACCGATTCAAGAGCACTGAAATCGATCCAGGTTTCAAGCATCTGGTCGGGCATCATCGGGACAGAGACTACTCGTGCGGGGCAACACCTTTTGCCATGAGAGGCCCGGCTCTTTGGGGGACGTATCGACACTTGTCTTTTACAGTGAAGACAATCAGAACTGAATGAGTTAACTGTATGAAAAAAAACAATTCTGCCTGAATATATGCTACTGGCAATGAAAGTACAATAATATTTTTCAACTAGTGGCAAGCATACTGGCTGAGGTTTTTAAAACGGGAGGGACGCGTCGAGAAATGTATCCTTTAACCCTGAAACGATTATCCGGCAAAGGAGACAGACTTGGGCGGTATGGGACTTTTGCACATCGAGGAGCGGATTTCTGCCGCATTGTTTCGGAAGTTTTCTTTTCTGGTTCCATGTGTGATAACGTGACCCACCCAGAAGCACATCGCCAACCTGCCCACAGTTGCCCAAACCCGAGGTAAGCACCCATGAAAATCAATCGCGCTTTAGGCTTTCTGCTGGCCTTGTTTGTTGCCGGATGTGCCGCGAAAGCGCTCCCACCTGTTGCGATGACGGTCCCGACCCGGACAATCGACTATCAGAAAGAGGTCAAACCTCTTCTCGACAAGCGCTGCACGGTTTGTCACTCCTGTTACAATTCGCCCTGCCAACTCAAACTCGACTCCTTTGAGGGGGCGGACCGTGGGGCCACCAAGAGGGCGGTATATAATTCCACACGGCTAAGCTCCATGGACCCGACCCGCCTCTTCACCGATGCGCAGACAACGGCCGAGTGGCGCAAGAAAGAATTCGTAAGCGTTACCGATAGTACCGTTTCCAACGGGTTGAACGACTCGATCATGATCCAGATGCTGTCCCACAAGATAAAAAACCCCAAGAGTAAAGGGGAATACTACTCTGAAGCGGAAGACCTCACCTGCTCGGAAAACGGGGAGGAACTTGGCGGCTATCTGGAGAAGCATCCCAATAACGGCATGCCCTTCGGTTTCCCCCCGCTGAAGCAAGACGAATTCGACGTCATCGCCGGCTGGCTGTTTCAGGGCGCCAAAGGTCCCACCGCCGCCCAGCAGTCGGAACTGACCGCGCCAAAAGCAAGCGACGCGCAGGCCATCTTGCAGTGGGAAGACTTTCTGAACCGGGACGACGCCAAGCATGCCTTGACGGCGCGCTACCTCTACGAGCACCTGTTCCTGGCCCACCTGAAGTTCGGCACCCCCACCAATGAATTCTATGAACTGGTGCGATCGAGGACCGCGCCCGGCCACAGCATCGACCTGATCGCCACGGTTCGCCCTTACGACGACCCCGGCGTCGAGCGGGTCTATTATCGTTTCCGCAAGATTCACTCCACCATCGTCTTCAAGACCCACATGGTGTTCGACCTCGACGAGGCCCAACTGAAGCGCTTCGACGAGCTGTTCATCCAACCGGAATGGCTGCAGCCGCCGCACCTGATGAGCTACGATGCCAAGCTGAGCGCCAACCCGTTCGTAGCCTTCGAGCAGATCCCGCCGCGCTCGCGCTATCAATTCCTTCTTGACAACGCCAACTACATCATCATGGCCTTCATCCACGGCCCGGTCTGCAAGGGACAGATCGCCCTAAACGCCATCGACGACCATTTCTGGGTCATGTTCATGGACCCGGACCATGATCAAGGCGCCGCCAATCCCGGTTTCCTGAGGCTGCACAGCGACAAGCTGCGCATGCCGATAGAGAAGGGAAGCGACCAGCGCCTTTTTTCCGCATACAAAGATGAGCACCGGAAGATGGCGACCAGGTTCTACGAGGCCCGGCAGGATCACTACGCGTCCTTGAACTACGCCGGCCTTGGCTACGAGGCCATCTGGAAGGGGAATCGCGCGGCCGACGCCCCGATGCTGACCATCTATCGACATTTCGAGAGCGCCTCGGTGCACAGGGGAGCTCTGGGTAACCTGCCCAAGACCATATGGGTCATCGACTACCCTCTTATGGAGCGGCTCTATTACGGGCTAGTTGCGGGATTCGACGTTTACGGCACGGTAGGGCACCAGTTGGCGAGCCGACTCTACATGGACGGGCTGCGTCTCGAGGCGGAGAGCTATTTCCTGAACTTTCTCCCCCCGGGGGACAGGGAAGCGAAAATGCAGTCGTGGAACAAGGGGGTCGATCCCGAGGACATCAAGTACTACCCTTCAGCCCTGCCGGCCAAGATCGCCTTCAAGACGGACGACCCGAAGCGCGAATTCGTCGAGCATGTGGTGGACAGCCACCTCCTGCCAGCGACGGGGATCGCCTTCGACAAGGTGAATTACCTGCGGGCGGGGGCCGTTTATCCGAGCCTGCCGGAAAAGTACGAGTCAACCGCGGACTACCTGCGCGCCTTTCGCACCCTTTCCCGCCCCGGAGCGCCGTTCTTCGCATTGGTGAACGGCAGCAACTCCAACCTCGCCTATGTGAGGGTGCGGCGGGATAACGATCGCGACATCGCGTTTTCCATGGTGATAAATCGCTGGCACGACAACGTCGCATTCATGATCAAGGAAGATGCCCGGCTCGACCCGTCGAAGGACAGCGCCGATTTCATCGACGGCCTCATCGGGTCCTACCCCAACTATTTCTTCGATGTCCACGAAAAGGAGATGCCCGACTTCATCGATTTCCTGGAGACTTACGACGAGAGCCCCAAAAACGCCTATCGTTTGGCGAAGTACGGCATCAACCGGGCGGACGACCGGCTATGGGAGACCTACGACTGGTTCCAGCAACGCTTCAACGAAGAGGAGCCGGTGAGGGGCGGGCTCTTCGACTTGAACCGCTACTACTATCTCGCCCGCTAGCAGGCGGGGACGGTTCCGCGGGAGCCGTAGGGGCGAATCATCATTCGCCCCTTTGCCCGAGCTGGGCGCTGACGTTAAATCGAGGCTTGTTCCTAGGAATAGATGCGCCCGGACATCCCAAAATCATCAGAAATAATCAGCCAGTCCGACGGGGATCCTCTCGAATCTTTGCAACTCGGCCGGAAGGGGAGAAAGCGGGGAAAAATCCGAAAACAGCGCCGCGGCGGCAGGTATCGGCTCGGAAACCGGGCGCCTTTCCACGGCTATCCGGCGACCGGAGGGAAGCGGGATCTCAACCACCGGTTGACGATAGATCCCGCCCGGCAGTGTGACCGCCTCGAAATATTGCACGCTCCCCGAATCAAGCGCCCGCAGGTATCCTGCTTCCGTCACCTCCTCGCGATCGACCCGGACAAAGGGGATGCCGCGACGGCGTGCCGCCGCGTGCTGAAAGCGCCGCTTGTAGGGAAAGGAGCAGTAGTTGACCGGCAAATCGATACCGTTCTCTAGCGCGTGGCGCACCAGACGCAGCGCGGCCAGTTCCGATTCCAGGACCGTCACGCTTTCTCCGTGCATGAAGGTATAGGGCCGGCTGGCCAGGTGCCGGGAATTATAAGGCGTCAACCGGAGTTGATGCAGGTTCAGATGCTGAACCCCCACGGCCGCCATTTCCACAAGCTTATCCCGCAACAACTCCTCTTCTTCCGGGACCGTCGGGATCTCCACAGTCACCGTCGGGATCACGTCCACCGCCAGTTGCAGCTTCGAGAGGTTGTAGTTGGTAGCCCCGATGTCGAAGCGGATTTCCCCCAACCCTGCAGAGCGCAACTCGCCGGCGATCTCCCTGGTGAGAAGCGTGCCGTTCGTGTACATCCAGATATGGACGGCATCGCCGCAGCGGCGCCGCACTGCGTCTATATAGGCAAGGGTCCGGTCCAGGGTGAGGAGCGGCTCCCCCCCGCTGATGCTCGCCCCCGTGAATCCGAACATGGCGACATACTCGGCGTAATCCTGCGGGGATGCGAAGGGAATGCCGTTTGTCAGCGGATCGCCGGTATCGTCCTGCGAGGTCGGGCAATAAAAACAGGAGGCATTGCAGCGTCCGTTAATGAAAAGGCAGGACCAGCCGCCTGCAGCACACGTCCGGCAACCAGGCGAAAGCCTTCCGCAGTCGACCTTGGTGTCGCTGCAACCGAACTCAGCATTTTGCCGCAGCCAAGCCAGCAGTTCTTCCCTCTCGGCCTGCGCCAGCTCGGCCCTGGCAGGCGTCGGAAACTCCAGGAAGTCGTAATGGCGGCCATACTCCTCGCGGTTGCCTGCGATCAGCGCTTTACGGTGGTCGTCAACGGACATCAGTTCCCCCTCTACGTGTGGTTTCTGAAATCCTGACTCAAATCTAAAATTCTAAGTTTCGGGAAGGAAAAGTAAAATGGTAGGCATTAATCGAGAGCTCAGCTAAGTCATTTGTCTTAGGATAAAGCCAAATGGAAGTTGACCATAGCAGTTATGAATAAAATAGGATACTCAATGTTGCGCCGGCGTCACCTGCTGATGGGGAATTTGGCCGCGCTTATCTTCGTTCCGGTGGGATTATAGTTGGGGTTGCCGTAGACAGTTCAACAAAGGGGAGAGCGACAGTAAATAGACTGAAAGTTCGGGGGTTCAGGCTAGAGTTTCGGACATTCTCCCTTCAGTGTTACTCTTAAATGTCCGAAAGTCGTGCCTGACCCCGCTATTCCTTAGGTCAACCCCGGTCAAGGTGAACTTTAGCCAGCACTCCCAGCAAGTCCTGGTGGCTGCGGGGAGGGAGCCCTTCGCTAACCGAAAAACCGCTGCAGATGAGCCGCTGATAGAGCTCAGCTACGCGCGGGATTCCCATACCGTATCCGGCCAACTCCCGCAAAACGTCGGGGATACGCTCGGCTTCCCAGGTCGCCGCGCATTTCCCCTGCACCATTACCGAAAGGGAATCGGCCCACTGGTAGGCAAAATCCAGGTCATGGGTGGCTATAATTACCGTCATCCCTTCACAGTGGAGTCGGTCCAAAATGTCGCTGAGATCCGCCTGCATGGCGATATCCAGGCCGGCCATCGGCTCGTCCAGAATCAGCACTTCGGGCCTCATGGCCAGCACTCCTGCGATGCAGACCCGTTTTTTCTGCCCATAGCTCAGATTGTGCACCGGCTTTTCGGCACACTCCGTCATCCCGACCGCCTGCAGGGCCTCCTCCACGCGGTTGCTGACGCTCCTGCCGTCCAAACCCAGGTTCATCGGGCCAAAAGAGACATCCTCCCTGACACTGGCGGAGAAAAGCTGACTGTCGGGATTCTGGAACACCAGACCGACCCGGGAGCGCAGAGCGTGCAGGTGCCGGCGACCGTAATCGAGCGGCGTGCCGGAGAACGAAACGGTCCCGCTTTGCGGGCGCAGGATGCCGTTTAGGTGCAGAAAGAGCGTCGTCTTGCCGGCCCCGTTGGCGCCCAGCAGCGCGAAGCGGCTGCTTCGCGTGATGGAAAGGGTGCAACCGTCAAGGCCGACGCTGCCGTCGGGGTAACGAAAGCCGACCTGCTTCAGTTCAAGGATCGAGTCTGACGTCGGCTTCATGGCATCACCAGGGCGAGACCGATCAGGGCAGCGCCTCCAATGAAAGCGAGCGACTGGTCTCTGCGGGAGTTGGTGTATTCCCGTTCCAGAAACCGCAGCGGGCCGTCGTTGTTCCGGGCCAGGGCCGCCAGGTGGAGTGCCTGGGAGCGCTGCCAGATCTGGACCGTCAGGTGCCCCACCATTGCCCCCAGGGAGCGCAGGGAGAGGCGGGCTGTCGCGTAGCCCAGGCGGGCCGATTGGGCGGTGGTGGTATCGTGCACCGCCTCGGAAAAGACAAAGAGCGTGCGGTAGCAAAGGACCATGAGGTCCAGCAAAACCTCCGGCGCCCCGAGCCGGCGCAGCAGGGCGATGAGATCGGAGAGCGGCGTGGTCATGGACAGGAAAAGCAGTGCGCTGAGCGCGCCCAGGGAGCGACTGCAGAGCTGGGCGATCCGGTGCGATTCGCTGCGGGCCAGTTGCAGCGCGACCTGGCCCGCGCCTTCTCCAAACTCGAGCGAAACGGCCAGGGACAGGGCACTGACGCCCAGAAAGAAAAGCGCCGGAGCAGCCACCCGCAGGTAGCTCCCCGGCGCTATCCCCGCCCCCAGAACCGCTACGGCGACGAGCGCACCGGCAACGCCCAGGGCTGCGGCGGGCGATGCTGCGGCATAAGCGGCAACCACGCCGCACAGGGAAAAAACCCCCTTTGCCGCGGGCGAGACACGGCTCCAGCGGTTCGCATTGGCAGACTGCTCGATCAGCATGGGGCCTGCCTGTCCGACTCGCGTCTCATCTTGGCACGGGTCACCGACATCCCCAGGCAATAGCCGATAAATCCGGCCCCCAGGGCAGCCTGGAGCGCGAAAAGAAGCGAGCCGATCTCTGCGCTGGGCGGCTCGATCAGCGGCTTGAACCAGGGCTTATATTCCGGCGCGATCCGGCCGATGACGTCCTTGGCCTGGTCGTCGGCCCCCAGGAAGATTTCCACCTCATTGCCATCCGGCCCCGGAGCGGGTTTCTCCACCATCCAAAGCGGAAACGCCACCAGCGCGACCACGGCGATCAACATCAACAGGTTCTGATATCGCTTCATGCCTGCACCTCCTGAGCGGTTACGACCTTCATCTCTTCGAGCTCCCGCAGGTTGAAGCGCGCCAGGGCGTTGAATACGACAACCGTCAAAAGCCCTTCGCTGACCGCGAGCGGAATCTGGGTCACGGCAAAAACGGTGGCGAACTTGGCAAAGGATGCGGTAAACCCGCCGGCCGGATCCGGAAAGGCCAGTGCCAACTGCACGGAGGTGGTGACGTAGGTCAACAGGTCTCCCAGGGACGCAGCGAGGAAGATCGAGAGGCCGAAAGGGAGTCGTGCACTCTTGGCAAGACGGTAGACGGCAGCCGCGGCAAACGGCCCGACAATCGCCATGGAGAAGATGTTGGCTCCCAGAGTCGTCAGGCCGCCATGGGCCAGCAGGATCGCCTGGAACAAAAGCACGACCGTGCCGATCGGCGCCATGGCGACCGGCCCGAACAGCACCGCCCCGAGACCTGTGCCGGTCGGGTGCGAACAGCTGCCGGTGACCGACGGCATCTTGAGCGCCGACAGGACAAAGGTGAAGGCCGCAGCAACGCCCAAAAGCATCCGCTGTTCAGGTTTTTCCTTGATCCTTTGCTTTAAGGAGTAGAGCCCGTAGGCGACGAATGGTGCCGAAGCGGCACTCCAGCCGATGGCATGTTTCACCGGTAAAAAACCTTCCATGATGTGCATAATCGATTGTCTCCTTTTTATGGACAGCCTTCAGACTTTCCGTTGCAAGGCGCTGATGCCCGTTTCATGCATCCGCAGCACGATGACCCTCGTATTCCTCGAAGGGCGCCTTGATATCCATCCCCACCCAGTCCGTTTCGCGGGTGGCACGGCAGGCGCGCAGGATGGCCGACTCGATCCTGGAGGCATCGAAGAGGACGGCCTCCCCGTCGCGCCTTTTGACGTGAACAGGGAGAACCGGTAGGGCGGCTGACAAGGGGGTGATTACTGATTCCGGCACGGGCAAGCTCCTTTCCAATAGGTGAGGCGCAGGAAAGGAGACAGGTCGTTAGTGGCGGGATTGGGCATAAAAAAAGTCCGCATGTGCCGAAGCAGCATGCGGACTTTTCGTATGCAAAGTCCTGTAACGCGCGATCCACTCTCCCTTTACCACGGGGAATTGTTGAGTGCTAAGATCATGGCAGGTCTTCTGGCTCGCGATTCATCCTCCGGGCGTCTTCCCAGTCTTTCGACCAGTGACGTACATGCCCTTCGTCCTCGCTTACAGCGGCGGGTCCGCGGGGGTTTTACACCCCTCTTCCCTATCAAGCCCTTGCGGGCACCTTGATCCGATATTCAATTGTGAGCAACTTAACTCAACACTGTACAGTCTGTCAACAAATTCGTGTGTCGGCTTTGAGCGTTCTCAAACGGGTGTCCGAACGGAATCGGCTGCCGCTTCCATTGGTGAAGCGGCAGCCCGATAGCGTCTACTGCGAGTTTCAAAATAGCTCCGGTTCCCTAAGGTCCTTAGCCGCATCCCCCCGCTCAAGGCCTCTTCCCATACGATGCTGCCGATGAAATCTCCATTTCTGGGGCCCGACACGAAAAGGATATCGACTTGGGCGACACCTAACCAACCAGCAGCAGCTCGATTTGTCACCCCGCTGGCCTGAGATCCTCGCTCGTATTCCCTGGAACAATCGGGTAGTATGTCCGGCGTTCGCATATGTCAATCAAGAAACCGTGACGTGATTTCTCAAGGATTCCAGCATGGCCGCAATCGAACGTATCATCAGCATCATCCTGCCGGTGCTTATCATCGTGGCCGCCGGCTACCTCTATGCACGTCTGCGCGGCGAAACGGTAAGAGCGGACATGACGGCGGTGAATCGGGTCAGCATGGATGTACTTTGTCCCTTGCTGGTTTTCACGGCCATGGCGGGCAGGGATTTCGACCTTTTCAACAACGGCGCCTTGATCCTGGCGGGTGTGGCCATATCACTCGGCTCCGGCGTGCTGGCCTGGCCGGTAGCGCGCCTGCTTGGCTATGATGCGCGCAGCTTCGTACCGCCAATGATGTACAACAATTGCGGCAACATGGGGCTTCCCTTGGCGGTACTTGCGTTTGGCGCAACGGCCCTGCCGTCTGCGGTAGCGCTTTTCATGGCCGCGAGCCTTGTCTATTTCTCGGTCGGCATCAAGATCGTGGAAGCCGGTCGCAAAGATGTGCGCACTTCGTTCCTGAAGCTCCTCTCCAGTCCGATGATGGCCGCAATGATCGTCGGCATTTCCTTTTCCCTGCTCGGGATTTCCCTGCCGGGGCCACTGTTCCTGGCGTTGAAGATGCTGGGTGAGGCGTGCATTCCGATCATGCTTTTCTCGCTCGGCGTGCGGATGCTCGATGTCAGCTTCAGGTGCTGGCGCATCGGCCTTGTCGGCGCCGTCGTCTGCCCGGTAGCGGGGTTGGCCATAGCCTGGCTCTTGGACGGGATGCTGGCGCTGACACCCCTCCAGCGGGGGCAGATGTACCTGTTTGCCGCACTGCCGCCGGCCGTCTTCTGCTTCATGGTGGCGGAGAAGTACCGGCAGGAGCCGGACAAGGTTGCGGCGATAGTGCTGATGGGAAATTTGGCCGCGCTTATCTTCGTCCCGGTAGGGTTATGGTTGGGGTTGCCGTAGACAGTTCAAAAAAGCGGAAAGCGAACAAGTAAAAAGACTGCCCCTGCATCCTTACCCTCGCGACCACATTGACATTCCGAACCTATAATCTATCATCACCGTGCTCACTTTGGCCCCTGCTAATCAGCGAGACTCGCAACTTCCGCAGTAAATTCGTCAGAGACATCTATTCGTTCCTAGAATTGACATCAAGCTGAAGAGCAACCTTCTGGCTCTTGTCGGATGTGGTCCCACCGAAATGCTGATCATCCAGGAGTCAAGCAGCGCCCGATAGACCACGGACGCGCAGAGAGTGCGCCCGCTCCTTTGGGACGGTCTGATGTCATCCCAACGAGCCCAAAGGCACCGTTGACGGTCATGTCGCCTTGCTGCCGGCACAAATGAATTCAGTCCCCGTTGATAGGGGCGCCGGCCCAGGCCTGAAACTGCATAGCACGCCGCATGAACTCGTCAAAGAGCGGCACGGTAAAGGCGAGCAGGCCGTGCTCGGGGCTGTAGACCATGCCCTTTCCGATCAGGCTGGCGCGAACC
>Ga0209317_1000971_pt1 | contig 28697 bp, 35 predicted proteins | sample RifGroB2_FD_183994 | JGI IMG/M metagenome (GOLD analysis project Ga0209317, IMG submission 183994) | Soil microbial communities from Rifle, Colorado, USA - Groundwater B2 (SPAdes) (version 2) | ecosystem: Environmental > Terrestrial > Soil > Unclassified | place: Rifle, Colorado | collected...
CCTAATCAATTCAAATCGTCACGCAACTTAAACTCTTGCAAATTATAGATTATCAATGATTTCAATGAACTTATTTATTTTTTTAATGGACACTCATGAACAGATAAACTAAAAGAAATTGAAGGCCGGTTTACAGATGTTTACGAAGCCATCAACTACCTTTTAGAAAAAGACAAACTTCAGATCGATCAATCGAAAAGAAAAAGAATTGGTTTTGTTTCTGAAAATGAAAATTTCTGATAGCTTACAAAATCATACCATCATCATTGCTGAAGATGACGTGAACCAATTGGCACAGAGAATACAAAAACCTTGACCTATAAAGAACTCTTTTATTTTACCGGCCATTGCCTCGCTCTGGATGAACATCCGCTTGCCCGCCATGGCGGGGAATTCAGGGAACAAATAATTTAACTGTTCGCGGATGCCAGCAACATTCAAAATTCAAAATTCAACATTCAAAATTTCATTCAGCTTTGCAGCGACCATCTCATTATCCCGGCCATCTATCTGAAACTGAAAGCACACGATATTCTGGCTTATTTGCCCGCAACCCTCAACCCGTCGGTGCCTGAGCCTTCGGCGTGAGACTTCGGCGTGAGCTCAGTCGAACGCGCGAAGCAGCGTTGCGCTGAGGTAATCGAAGTGTCGAACTCAACCGCGAACGCAACCAGCAAATCCTTCAACAGATTGACGACATTACGGCAGAACTCAATAAAGAAAACATACAACCCGTTTTCCTGAAGGGAACAGCGAACCTGTTGGATGGATTATACAGCGATGTGGGCGAACGGATGATTGGCGATATTGATTTTCTGGTGAAGGAGGAAGATTTTTTAAAGGCGGCTGAAAAGCTGGAAGCAACAGGTTACCAAAGACAGGATAACCATTATTTCGATGTATTTCGTTTTAAACACTACCCTGCCCTGACCAAAGAAGGCGAACCAACCTACATTGAAATACACCGGTTGCCTGTTGATCAAAAATATGATGCAAGTTTAAATTAGGAACTGATATTCAGGCAAAAAAAGGAGGTTCAGGGGAAACCCGGAATGTATGTACCATCCGACGAACACAAACTTATCCATACCTTTATTCACAGCCAACTGGCCGATAAGGGGCATGCCTATAAACTAGCCGACTTCCTGGTAGTAAACGATTTATACCGGATTTCGAAACGCGTAGATGTTTCTTCACTGGCCAACCAAACCGGTTATCCGCACGAGGCCAATGCATGGCTGGCAATCGGGCAAAGGTTTCTGGGTTTACCGGGTCGCTTCTGCCCCATCGAAACCAAAGCAGTAAAATGGTATCAAATTCATTTCGATTCGGTGAAGGAAGGGTTGTAGAAGTGTCGGGAGACGGAAGACGGAGGACGGAAGACGGGAGACGGAAGACAGAAGTCGGGTTTTATTAAAAATGTGACATTTTTTCCTTCTTTTAATTTACTGTAAAATTAAATCTTCATCGCAGTTCGTTTTTATTAAATTTGTAAAAAATATCATTTTATGGCACACTTAGCAGGAATTCGATTTGAAAAGGACAATCAGGGTGTTAAGCGGTATATACGTATTGACCTTAAAAAATACGGCAAAGAAATTGAACCTTTTCTGCAAAAGTTAAATATTGAAAGCGATGATCAATTCGAGCACGATTGGGAACAAAGTTTAACCCCCGAACAATTCAAAAGTCAAATGCATATCCGTATAAAAAAATGGTTCGATAAAGAAACTACGTTAACGATAACCGGTATTTAGTTCGTTATATCACTAATAATCATGTTTCGGGCCATTTATTAAAATCGTAGGGGTTTACCGGGTCGCTTCTGCCCCACCGAAACCAAAGTGGTAAAATGGTATTGCCTGAAGTACGATTGGTCAATCCGGTATATTCGGGCATACAGTTTTTACAACTCGTTGAAAAAGTTGATTCAAACCGTTTTTATGCGTTACGGATTGGGATTGCTGCAGTTGTTTTATTCCAGGGAACAACGCATCTCGGTTTACAAAAGACTGAAAGACCCCAAATGGTATAAAATTCATGTTGCATCGGTTAAGGAGGAGTTTTAGAAATTAGGAAAGGTGCATTAGTTATTAGCAATAGGAAAGAGGAAAATTGAACAATTCGACAATTTACTATTTACTATTCAATGTCGTATAGTTAAGACAGTAACTTAAGAAAGCCCGTCATTGCGAGGAACAGCCAGTCCCGATGAAGAATCGGGAAAGCAATCTTTAAATCAATGGATTGCTTCTCCCGAGTCCTCGGGATCGCAATGACGCCACTAACTAAACGACATTGATTTACTATTTAATATTCAGAACTCATCATTCCACATTCCTAATTTATGGATCACACATCCACAGTTAAGAAGTGCAGATTGCAAAACTGTACCAGCCAGGGTAACATCTTGTATCGCTTCGTGAGTATTTTTAAAACAAAAAAATGAGTATCTTTGGTAAAATAGCAACAATAAAACCATGAATAGTCCCGAAGTAAAAGCATTTATCCATCGGCACAGTAATCTTTTCTGGTACACTCCTGAAGATAAAAAGGAAGACATCAATCCTGAATTTCTGGTTGAAACCATTCTGAATTATGGGGATATGGATGCTGTTAGGGAACTTATTCAAATCATGGGGATTGAACGCTTAACTGAGATATTTTCTGGTCTTCAGGGACGTAAAAAGATGAACTTATATCCGGAAATCTATCATTTCTATTCCATTTTGATTCAAAGATATGCACATTCAAATATTTAATCCGGATCAGATTCAAATTTTGCCCCTGGTAAAACAATTTAAAAAAGAGTTTTATCTCGTTGGAGGTACCGCAATTGCTTTACATATAGGCCACAGAAGATCAATCGATTTCGACCTTTTTAAATTCAGCCCTATTAAACCCCAAAGTATAATTCAAAACATTTCAAGTTTTAACTTTAAGTATTCTGTTACCAGAAGAGTGACGGAACAATTGAACGTTAACATTAACAACGTTAAATTTACTTTTTATCAATATCCGTTTAAAATCAATGCAACCGAAAGACTGGATGATATTCTTCGTTTGCCAAGCCTTTTAGATCTCGCTGCAATGAAAACTTATGCTCTGGGCCGAAGATCTAAATGGAAAGACTATGTAGATATCTATTTTATGCTGAAAGATCATTTCTCAATTAAACAAATTTCAGATCGGGCTGCTGAACTATTTGGGCAGTTATTTTCAGAGAAACTTTTCAGGGCGCAACTTAGTTATTTTGATGACATTGATTATTCAGAACCTGTCGAATTTCTGGGTCCTGTGATATCTAACGAAGAAATCAGATCGTTCCTAACTGATAAAGCAACCGATATATTTGGAGACCAGCCCATTTAAAAAAGTCATTTACAATTAACTGTTTATCATCCAACAATTTTTAACCACACCTGCCCGCAGCAGGCATTTAATCTTTGTTGGATCACAGATCCACAGTTAAGAGGTGCAGATTGTAAATCCGCACCAGCAGGGAGAGCCAGCGGTTAGCAACCTGAAACCCGAAACCCGTATCGCGCATCCCGCAACTGAACACTGAACACTGAACACTTTTCCGCCATGACCTACAAACAACTCTTTTACTTTACCGGCCAATGCCTTTCGTTGGATAAACATCCTGAATTCAGGGAACGGGTGATAGAACTGTTCGCGGATGCCCGCAACATTCAACATTCAACATTCAACATTCAACATTCAAAATTTCATACAGCTCTGCAGCGACCATCTCATTATCCCGGCAATCTACCTTAAACTGAAAGCACACGATATCCTGAATGATCTGCCCGAAGATTTTATCCAGGCATTCAAAGAAATTTATGACCTAAACCGCCAACGCAACCTGCAAATACTACAACTCAACAAATTGACGACATTACCGCCATCCTCAACAAAGAAAACATTCAGCCTGTATTCCTGAAAGGCACGGCCAACCTGCTCGACGGCCTGTACAGTGATGTAGGAGAACGCATGATTGGGGATATTGATTTTTTGGTGAAGGAGGAAGATTATTTAAAGGCGGCTGAGTTACTAAAGAGTGTGGATAAAAAATATCACTATATTTGTTGAATACTATGATCGGCCATAAAAGTAAATTAAAAAATAACTCATTATGAGAACAAAAGTGATCAAAGAGGCAAATAATCTACAGGCGCCTGGAGAACATTTACCAAATAAAGTATTGGTTAAGCTAGTTAAAGAAGCAGAAAAGGGTCCATTTATGACATTTGAAGAACATCATAAAAAAATGGATAAATGGATACAAGAAAACTCAAAGTAGTTGTATCTAAGCAATATTCCGACGATCTGAAAAATATTTTTCAATATGGACTTGAAACCTTTGGGTTTGCTGTAGCGTTTTCGTTTTATAATAATTTAGAAAAACTTGTATCCGACCTTGAATTTGAGCACTTTATGTATCCGGAATGCAGATTCCTTGCCACTAAAAGTAAAATTTACCGAAACATCATATTAGAATCTTATTTGATCATCTATCGCATTACTCCTTATCGGATAGAAGTTCTCCGGGTATTTCATTCGAGCATTTGTACCTCCTCCAAGATTCGATCTGTAAAAAAAATTAAAATTTAGCTTCCACAATTGACCATTTAACCATTTGATCATTTAACCATAGAAGTTTTGTGCATGGAGCTTGGAGCAAGGGGCAAGGAGGCTGGAACCCGCATCCCGCAACTGAACACTGAACACTGAACACTTTTCCCCCATGACCTACAAACAACTCTTCTATTTTACCGGCCACTGCCTCGCGCTCGATGAACATCCTCTATTCAGGGAACGGGTGATTGAACTGTTCGCGGATGCCAGCAACATTCAACATTCAACATTCAACATTCAAAATTTCATTCAGCTCTGCAGCGACCATCTCATTATCCCGGCAATCTACCTTAAACTGAAAGCACACGATATCCTGAATGATCTGCCCGAAGATTTCATTCAGGCATTCAAAGAAATTTATGACCTCAACCGCGAACGGAACGAACAAATATTAAAGCAGATTGACGACATTACCGCCATCCTCAACAAAGAAAACATCCAGCCGGTTTTCCTGAAGGGTACAGCCAACCTGCTCGATGGATTATACAGCGATTTGGGTGAACGGATGATCGGCGATATTGATTTTTTGGTGAAGGAGGAAGATTTTTTAAAGGCGGCTGAAAAGCTGGAAGCAACAGGTTACCAAAGACAGGATAACCATTATTTCGATGTATTCCAGTTTAAACATTACCCTGCCCTGACCAAAGACGCAGAACCAACCTACATTGAAATACACCGTTTGCCAGTTGATCAAAAATATGCCGAAAGTTTAAATTCAGAACTGATTTTTAGTCAAAAAAAAGAAGTTCGCGGAAAACCCGGACTGTTTGTTCCTTCTGATGAACACAAACTGATTCATACCTTTATTCATAGCCAACTGGCCGACAAAGGTCATGTTCATTTGCTGGCTGACTTCCGTGTACTGAACGATTTATACTGCCTATCAAAACGTATGGATGTTTCAACTCTGGCTCAGCAAAGCAATTATACCAATGAAGCCAGTTCATGGTTAGCCCTTGGCAAACGTTTACTGGATTTACCGGAGCTTTGTCCGGCTGAGACAAAACAAGTACAACGATATTGCATGAAGTATGACTGGGCACTCAATCATGTTAAAACATACCAGGCTTATTCATTTCTGAAAAAACTGTTTCATACGGTTTTCATGCGTTATGGGTTGGGTCTGGTGCAGATGTTTTATTCCAGGAAGCAACTGATCTCGGTTTACAAAAGGCTGAAAGACCCGGAATGGTACCGAATTCATGTTAAATCGCTCAAGTAAAACTTATAAATAAGAAAGTCATTTGCATTAGAAAATAGAAATGTGGAATATGGAAAAAACCATCATTACGATGCTGAGGAAAAAAGAAACGGTGTTTCCAGTGCATTTCAAAGTACATTCTTTACAAGCAATCCATTAGCGCGAGTGACCACAGCAAAGCTGGCAATACTATCCTAAAATACAAATTATTACCCTATATACTCAGGAATACAATTATGCTCTTGTTTATCAGAGTTTCTTAAATTATAGACCTATGTTTAAAAATAAAACACTACTAATTACCGGCGGTACAGGCTCTTTCGGGAATGCAGTACTTAATCGTTTTTTGGATACCGATATTAAAGAAATTCGTATCTTTTCTCGCGATGAAAAGAAACAGGACGACATGCGCCACCGATTGAACAATCCCAAGGTGAAATTTTACATCGGGAATGTAAGGGATAAACGCAGTGTTGATTATGCGATGCGTGGGGTTGATTTTATCTTTCATGCTGCAGCATTAAAGCAGGTTCCATCCTGTGAGTTCTTCCCGGTTGAAGCGGTACAAACCAATGTTCTGGGAATCCAAAACGTACTGGATTCGGCCTTTGAACACAATGTAAAACGCATGATTGTATTGAGCACTGACAAAGCGGTTTATCCCATTAATGCAATGGGTATCTCGAAAGCCATGATGGAAAAGGTGATGCAGGCCAAAGCCCGTTAGATGAATGAAGAAATGGACACGGTTTTCTGCGGCACACGTTATGGCAATGTGATGGCTTCGCGCGGTTCGGTGATCCCCTTATTTGTGGAACAAATTAAAGCAGGAAAAGACATTACAGTAACCGACCCTAACATGACCCGCTTTATGATGACCCTCGAAGATGCTGTTGATTTGGTGGTTTACGCGTTTCAAAATGGAAAGAACGGAGATATGTTTGTTCAGAAGTCACCGGCTTCAACGATCGGCGATCTGGCACAGGCATTGATTGAACTGTATCAGTCGGAAAGTAAAGTACGGGTGATTGGAACACGCCATGGTGAAAAACTCTATGAAACGCTGGTGAACCGGGAAGAAATGGCAAAGGCCTTCGACATGGGTAATTATTATCGGGTACCTGCTGATAATCGTGGATTGAATTACGAACAGTATTTTAGCGTTGGAGAAGAACGGGTTTCAGTAGTTGAAGAATACCACTCGCACAATACCCGCCGCCTGAATGTGGAAGGAACGAAGGATTTACTGATGAAATTACCGATGATACGAAGGGATGTGCTGGGTGAAGAAATGGTGCAATACCCAGACTAGAGTATTAGCAAATCGCAGATGAGGTTTAAATGATGATGCACACCGAAAAGTAAAAAACTTGCCACAAAATCACGAAGTCAAAAATTACACCAATGACTTCAATAATTATTATTTCGGTGTGATTTCGTGTATTAGTGTTTTGGTGGCAAAAAAATATAGCTATAAATGCCACAAAAGCACGAAGTCACCAAATAACACAAAAACAGGAAATTCAGTCTTTTCGTTTTAGTGGAGCCTGGTGTTATAGAGTGTTGGTGGCAAAAATGCTTTTGTGAGTAGGCTCAACAATGAATTTAAATTTGCATCCCTATGGAAAACTCTCCATCAAATCAAGAAAACACAAAAGTCCGCCAATATCAATCAATTCCAAAAGAATTTGATGAGATTGGAAAGAAGATTGTTGATGCAGCCTATACCGTTCATAAAAATTTAGGACCGGGCCTGTTGGAAAAAGTTTATGAAATTTGCTTTTGTCATGAATTGGAAAAGCGAGGATTGAGATATCAGCGTCAAATTGATATCCCAATTTTTTACGATAATATTACTTTCAATGAAGGCCTTCGATTGGATGTGTTAGTTGAAGAAAAGGTTGTTTGCGAACTTAAAGCCATAGAAACAGTTAATCCAGTATGGCAAGCGCAACTACTCAGCCATTTAAAACTTACTGGCAAAAGGCTTGGTTTTTTGATTAATTTCGATGTTGTGAATATCGGAAGTGGAATTAAAAGATTTGTTGTTTAATATTTTCGTGAAATTTTGTGTTTTAGTGCTTTAGTGGCGATTAATAATTGAATCAATGAAGTTATTGAATATTGGAATTACCGGGCAAGCTGGCTTCGTCGGCACCCATTTATACAATACACTGAATTTGCAAAAAGAAGTTTTTCAGACGATTCCGTTTGAAGATGCATTCTTTCTGGACGAAGCACAACTTAACAGTTTTGTTCAAAGCTGCGATGTAATCGTTCACCTGGCTGCCATGAACCGTCACAACGATCCGGAAGTGATTTATCAAACCAATATCGGACTGGTCAGGCAATTGATCGAGGCTTGCGGGAAAACCAATTCTGCTCCACATATCTTATTCTCCTCCTCTACCCAGGAAGAGCGCGACAACCTGTATGGAAAATCAAAAAAAGAAGGCCGTAAACTACTGGAACAATGGGCAGAACGCAATCATGCCCAATTCACTGGCTTGATCATTCCCAATGTGTTCGGACCATTCGGCAACCCCTATTACAATTCAGTAGTAGCAACTTTTTGTCATCAGCTAACCCACAATGAACAACCTAAAATTGATGTTGATGGGGAGATTAAACTGATCTATGTTGGGGAGTTGGTACAATATATCATCAAAAGAATAATAGACCACAGAGTATCACAGAGTAATACACAGTGTTACACTGTGTCAAACACTGTGAAACAATTTATATCCCCCACACATCAGAGATTAAAGTTTCGTCACTGCTTCAAAAATTGACGGAGTACAAAGAAAATTATTTCACAAAAGGCACTATTCCCAACCTGGATAATCCTTTTGACAAGAATCTGTTCAATACATTTCTGACCTATATCGATCATACAAGCTTTTTTCCATTCAAGCTCAAACTGAATACCGATGAGCGGGGTTCATTTGTGGAGACCATCAAACTGAACAGCGGCGGACAGGTTTCATTTTCAACCACAGTTCCGGGAATTACCAGAGGAAATCACTTTCATACAAGGAAAGCAGAACGGTTTGCAGTGATTAAAGGAAAGGCACGGATTGAACTGCGGCGGATCGGAACAAAAGAAGTGCTATCTTTCGAACTGTATGGAAAAGAACCTTCGTTTGTGGATATGCCGGTCTGGTACACGCACAACATTACCAACATTGGCGATGAAGAACTCTACACCATTTTCTGGATCAATGAACATTTTGATGCGAATGATGCGGATACGTATTTCGAAAAAGTATAATAAAAGTTACACAGTGTTACACTGAGTCAAACACTGTGATACTCTGTGAAACTAAAAACATAAAAAAAACAATTACACAGTGTTACACTGAGTTAAACACAGAGTTACACTGTGGAATAAAAGATAATATGAAAAAATTAAAAGTCCTCACCGTTGTAGGTACACGCCCCGAGATCATCCGTTTATCGGAAGTGATTAAGCGGCTCGATGAAACAAGCAGCATCGAACATGTTTTGGTTCATACCGGTCAAAACTACGATTACGAACTGAACGAAGTATTCTTTAAAGACCTCGGGCTTCGCAAACCCGATCATTTTCTGAATGCAGCAGGAACAAATGCAGCAACTACCATTGGTCAGATCATCATTAACATCGATCCGGTGCTGGAACAGGAACAACCCGATGCCTTTCTGGTTTTAGGCGATACCAATAGTTGTTTGTGTGCCATTCCTGCCAAAAAAAGACACATCCCAATCTTTCACATGGAAGCCGGAAACCGTTGTTTCGATCAGCGTGTTCCGGAAGAAACCAACCGAAGGATTGTGGATCATATCTCTGATATCAATTTAACGTACAGCGATATTGCCCGCGAATATTTATTGCGCGAAGGTTTGCCGGCCGACCGCATCATCAAAACCGGTAGCCCGATGTTCGAAGTATTGAATGCGAACATGGAACAAATTGATGCTTCGGATGTATTAACGCGATTATCATTGGATAAGGAAAAATATTTTGTAGTATCGGCACATCGGGAAGAAAACATCAACTCCGAAAATTTTGACAGGCTGGTTACCACCCTCAATTTAATTGCTGAGCAATATAATCTGCCAATTATTGTTTCCACCCATCCGCGTACCCGAAACAAGATCAACGAAAAGGGAATTCAGTTTCATCCGCTCATCCAATTGATGAAACCTTTAGGCTTTCACGATTACAATCATCTGCAAAAGAATGCCAAAGCGGTGTTGTCGGATAGCGGAACCATTTCCGAAGAGTCCTCGATTATGAACTTCCCGGCTTTAAATATCCGCGATGCCCACGAACGTCCGGAAGCAATGGAAGAAGCCTCGGTGATGATGGTCGGTTTAAATACTGAACGAATTCTGCAGGGACTGGCAATGCTTGAAACGCAAAAAAGAGGCGAACACCGCAACTTACGACAAGTAGCCGATTACTCCATGCCCAACGTTTCGGATAAAGTAGTTCGGATTATTTTAAGTTATACTGACTATGTGAACCGCGTGGTTTGGCGCGAAGAATAGAACACTGATGACACAGATTGAACTGATAAACACAGTTAAGAGTATATAAAAGTGAAACTTGGAATTTGGAACTCAGATTAATGATTAATGATTAACGATTGAAGAATACAACATTTACAACCATTACAATAACCACAACCATTGACCATATAACCATTTAACCATTTAACTTTTTCCCATTTCATTTTTCCTTTTTCCATTCATAATTCATCATTCATCAATCAAAATTCATTATTCCAAGGTGACCTACAAAGAACTCTTCCCCGCCTGCCAAGGGGTAGGCCTCTCATCGGCGGGCAGGGACTTCACCGGCCAATGCCTCGCGCTCGATGACCATCCTCTATTCAGGGAACGGGTGATTGAACTGTTCGCGGATGCCCGCAACATTCAAAATTCAACATTCAACATTCAAAATTTCATACAGCTCTGCAGCGACCACCTGATTATTCCGGCCATCTATCTTAAACTGAAAGCGCATGGTTTATTGGCTTTTATTCCTGAAGAACTCACGCAGGAATTTAAGAAAATTTATGACCTGAACCGCGAATGCAACCTGCAAATCCTGAAACAGATTGACGATATTACCACTGTATTAAATAAGGAAAACATACAACCTGTTCCTTTATCCACAGCCAACTTGTTGAAAAGGGACATGGTTCGCAATATTTTTTTAACTTTGGTGTAAATAATATAGCATGAAAACACAGGAATACAGCAAAGCTTACAACATCCCCTTCTATTTTAATGACCTGTTAAAACTCATTAAATCACTTCCAATTCAGGACAAAGTAAAAATTGAAAAGGAGCTGGAGAAAGAAACATTGGTATATTGGTCCAAACAACTTTCAGAAAGTATTAAAGAAAATACATTTGACATAGATAGTATTGTTGCCGAAGTTTCGGAATACAGAACTGAAAAAAAATGACGCGGAATATTATCATTCTTGATACAAATATCTGGATAAGTTACCTCCTTTCAAGGAGATATGATATGCTCGCCAATATAATTTTAAGTAATAAACTCGACATTGTAACGTGTAACAATCTTATTACTGAAATCAGTGAAGTACTTCAAAGAGAAAAATTCAGAAGATATGTAAGCAAGCAAGATATCGAAGAAGCTATTAAAATTCTCATCAAGCTTTGCCGTTTCATTGAAATGAAATCTGACTATCTGACTGATAAAAAAGATAATTATTTGATAGATCTTTATCAAACATCAAAGGCAGCATTATTGGTAACTGGCGACAAACGAATTTTAGACCAGGCACCGAAATTTGGATTTAATGCGGTAACACTTAAACAATTCGAAGATCAGTTGAAGCCATAAACCAACCATTCATTCGTGGTGCAATTCGTTGGTTCCTGAGTTAAGTCGAAGGAAATTCATGCCTGTCCGACCTCTGGCGGATAATTCGTCCTAATTAGTGCAATTCGTCTTAATTAGTGCAATTCGTGCATTATGAAATATAAACAACTTTTCTACTTCACCGGCCATTGCCTTGCGCTCGATGAACATCCTGAATTCAGGGAAAAAGTGATTGAACGGTTTCAGGTTGAAGGCGCCGATTTAGAAAATTTTGTACAACTCTGCAGCGACCACCTGATTATTCCGGCCATCTATCTTAAATTCAAAACACACGGTTTATTGGAATTTCTTCCTGAAGAACTCACGCAGGAATTTCAGAAAATTTATGACCTGAACCGCGAACGCAACCAGCAAATCCTGAAACAGATTGACGACATTACCGCAGAACTCAATAAAGAAAACATGCAGCCGGTATTCCTGAAAGGCGCTGCCAACCTGCTCGATGGCCTGTACAGCGATGTGGGCGAACGGATGATTGGCGATATTGATTTTCTGGTGAAGGAAGAAAAATTGAAGTTTCACACCCCATCTAAGATATTTTTTGCAGCTTTGAATTGATTTGTCGCATTTGTGACTTGAATCTACGTTGCTGATTTGAAGTATTTCCCATGTATTACACTATCTTTGTATTCTAAAATTCCAATCAATGGAAATAGAAAAAATTCTATCAGAAATAACAGCTATTTTAAAACTGTACGGAATCGAAAAAATTATTCTTTTTGGTTCATACGCGTATGGAATCCCAAATAAATATAGTGATATTGACCTTCTGGTTATAAAGGATATTCCTGAAACCGAAACCCGTGATTTTAGGCTTTTGCTGAAAAAAGCTTTATGGCATAAACTGGGTAATCTTAATTATTCATTCGACATTCACGTTGATAATGAATTGCGCATAAAAGAAAGGATCTCAATGGGTGATTTATTCTATCAGGAAATTTATTCGAACGGAAGGATTATTTATGCCTAATAAATCTTATGCGCTTGAATGGCTACAGTTGGCAAACCGTAACCTCGAAACAGCAAGGCTTTTGTTGCGTGAAAATCATTTTACAGATAGTATCGCGATTGAATTGCAGCAATCAATTGAAAAAGCATTTAAGGCTATTTATGCATTTTATGGAATAAGTATCCCAAGGACCCATGCCTTGCCAATATTGTATAATTTTGTCAGTGAAAAAATTGGTTTTGAAGAACTTGTTATTGACGATATTATCACAATCAGTGATTATTATGAAACCGATCGTTATCCGGGACCACGATATGTAATGCCTTCGAGACCAGAAGTTGAACAATTCTTTATACTTGCAGAGAATGTGGTTGAGAAAATAAATGCATATATCAATGCAGAATAATAGCTGGTAAACGTCAACAATTAACCATTTAACGATTAAAGATTAAAGATTAACAATCACAACAATCACAACAATTTACTGGTGCCTGAGCGCGAAGCAGTCGAAGGCAACAATCGCAACAATCACAACCCTTCATCATTCAAGACTCAAGACTCATCATTCAAGATTCCCCATGACCTATAAGGAACTCTTTTATTTCACCGGTCATTGCCTCGCGCTCGATGAACATCCTCTATTCAGGGAACGGGTGATTGAACTGTTCGCGGATGCCCGCAACATTCAAAATTCAACATTCAAAATTCAAAATTTCATACAGCTCTGCAGCGACCATCTCATTATTCCGGCCATCTATCTTAAACTGAAAGCACACGATATCCTGAAATATCTGCCCGAAGATTTTATCCAGGCATTCAAAGAAATTTATGACCTCAACCGCGAACGCAACCAGCAAATCCTCCGGCAGATTGACGACATTACCGCCGTATTAAACAAAGAAAACATACAGCCGGTTTTCCTGAAAGGCGCTGCCAACCTGCTCGACGGAATCTACAGCGATGTGGGCGAACGGATGATTGGCGATATTGATTTTCTGGTGAAAGAGGAAGATTATTTCCGCACAGCCGCAATTTTAGAAGGCAAAGGTTATAAGCATGATGAAATTTATTATACAGATTTAAAAAGCCGAAAACATTACCCCAGCCTTTGCAAAGAAGGTGAAATTGCTCCTGTTGAAATTCACTGGTTGCCAGTTCGACATGAACATACAGGCCAGTATAACGCCGGAGTTGTCTTAAGAGACCAGAAAGCAGTACCCGAAAAACCCGGATTGTACGTACCTTCCGACGAACACAAACTGATCCATACCTTTATACACGACCAACTGGAAGACCGGGGCTATGCCTATAAACAATCAAGCTTCCGTGGACTCTACGATTTATACCTGCTCTCCAAACGAATAGATGTTACCTCCTTGGTTGACCAGACTGGATACCGAAAGAAAGCTATTTCGTGGTTGGTATTTGCTCAACGGGTATTGGATATACCAAACAAGTTTTACACTAGCGAACCCAGATCGGCTAAATGGTTTTGCTTAAAGTATGAATTGGCTTTAACTTATGTTAGAATACACAATACCTATATATCTTTAAAAATTGGAAAACGATATTCCATCCGGGTTCTAAAGGCTATTTTTAATACTAATGAGAGATTGTATGTTTACAGAAGGTTAAAATATTCCAAATGGTACTTAAGATAGAAAGACTGCCTGGAATTATACTGGTGTAAATATTTGAACGAATTCCAAAACTCCTGATAAGGGATACAGATTGCATTCACGATCGCCATCGGGACTGCACCAGCCGGGGTCGAAGTGGTTTATGCAGCAATTATTTTAGCAGTAGCGCACACGAAAATTCAATTAGTAAATGTGAATTTTTAATTTGAAGGATCATAAAGATAGTGGATGTATTATTTATGGCATGAAAGATATCATATAGAATGACGCTTACCCAAATAACTCGAACATTAAAAAAATATTATAATGTATAATTTTGGATTAATAGGTGCCGGAGGTTATATTGCTCCTCGCCACATGAAAGCCATAAAAGAAACGGGAAACAATCTGGTTGCTGCTCTTGATTTAAACGACAGTGTTGGGATTATTGACAGTTATTTCCCTAATGCTGATTTTTTTACTGAACCTGAACGATTTGATCGGCATATGGACAAGTTGCGTAGAAAAGAAATAAATAAAATTGACTTCGTTAGTATTTGTTCACCAAATTACTTGCACGATTCACATATCCGCATGGCTTTGCGAAACGGGGCCCATGCCATTTGTGAAAAACCACTGGTTCTCAATCCGTGGAATATAGATGCTTTACAAGAAATTGAACGAGAAACTGGCAAGAAAATTTATACCATTCTGCAATTACGACTGCATCCAGCCATACAACAGTTAAAAAAGCAAATAATAAATAACCCAAAAGATAAAGTGTACAATGTTGATCTTACCTATATTACCAGCCGTGGCAAGTGGTATTTTATTTCATGGAAAGGTAATGTGCAAAAAAGCGGTGGAGTGGCCACGAACATTGGGGTACATTTTTTTGATATGTTGGGTTGGATATTTGGTGAATTCAAAGGTTTGGAACTGGAGATAAATCAACCAGAAAAAGCAGGAGGCAAACTTTATTTTGAAAACGCCAATGTAAATTGGTTTTTGAGTGTCGATGAAAAAGATCTTCCTTCAGAGGCAATAATAGCTAATAAACGCACTTTTCGGCAAATCAACATAGAGGGACAGGAACTGGAATTTAGTGATGGGTTCACCGATTTGCACACCATGAGTTATAAAGATATCCTCGCTGGAAAAGGCTTTGGTATCGAAGATGCCCGGAAAAGCATTCAGATCGTAAGCGACTTAAGAAAAATTTAATCAGAATTCACAAATAATGAAACACATTGTCACCATTGTTGGCGCCAGGCCACAATTTATTAAAGCTGCGGTTCTGAGCCGGTTAATCCGGAGTGAGGAGTGGAAAAATAAGTTTTGTGAAACACTTATCCACACCGGTCAGCACTACGATGCCAACATGTCTGAAATTTTCTTCACTGACATGAAAATACCCAAACCGGATATTCATCTAAATATTGGTGGAGGTACACATGGCGAAATGACTGGGAGAATGCTCATACAGATCGAGAAAGAATTAATTCACCTGAAACCTGATTTGGTAGTCGTATACGGAGACACCAATTCTACTTTGGCTGGGGCTTTGGCCGCATCCAAATTGCATATACCTGTGGCGCATATCGAAGCCGGATTAAGAAGCTTTTACAAGCTAATGCCTGAAGAACAAAACCGTATTTTAACAGACCATCTCTCCACATGGCTATTTTGTCCTACTGAGGTTGCGGTTAAAAATCTGGCAAACGAAGGGATTAACCAAGGCGTTCATATTGTTGGCGATATCATGCTTGATGCATCGCTTTTTTATCGTCAGATTTTGCAAACTGAAAAAGTTAAAGGTAATTTCAGGTTAAATAATTTAAATGGGCATACATCTGAAATACTAAAAGGAAGTTATTCGCTTGCAACGGTTCATCGTGCCGAAAACACGGATAATCCAGAAAAATTAGCCAACATCATTAGTGCATTTAATGATTTAGGGACAAACATTATCCTGCCCCTGCATCCCCGTACCAGAAAAAAAATATTAGAACTCGATTTAAAATTCAACTCCAATGTTAGTATAATCGATCCGGTTGGATATCTTGAAATGCTTGAAATGGAGATTAATTGTAATTGCATAATTACCGATTCAGGTGGAATACAGAAGGAAGCTTATTTTTTGCAAAAGCCATGCATAACATTGCGCGAACAAACAGAATGGGTAGAAACCGTTGAAAGTGGTTGGAACGAACTAGTAGGTTCTGATGCAAACAAGATTGCTTTCGCCTTTGAGAACTTTATTGTACCTCAAAAACAGCTACCATTTTATGGAAGAGGAGAAGCTGGCCAATTAATTTTGAAAATAATTGCGAAATAAAATAATTTTCATTGAAAAATCATATAAAAAATATTTTCAAATCAGATTTCAATAGGAATATATTGATGCTTTCAAGTGGCACCGCTTTATCACAATTGATTTTGGTGCTAATATCACCAATACTTACCCGATTATATTCTCCTGATGCATTTGGTGTTTTTGCCATTTTTTTGTCAATTTCAGCAATAATTGGCTCCAATATCAATTTGAAGTTTGAGCAAGCTATCATGTTACCAAAAGACCAAGATGATGCATACAAGCTGGCATATCTTTCCAATTATCTGAACTTTGGATTTTCGTTGGTCGTTTTATTATTGATTATTATTTTCTATGGTCATATTGCAACTCTACTTAATGTTGATCCTAAAACTTCGTATTGGCTTTTTTTAGTGCCAGTTGCCACTTATTTTATTGGGTTCAATAATGTATTGGTTAACCTAAATAATAGGTTGAAGAATTATAAATCAATGTCAGGTTCGGTTATTGCAAAAAATGCAACAATGACATTAGTACAGCTTCTGCTTGGCTTTTTTAAATTTCTATTAAGTAGCGGATTAATTATTGGGCAACTTGTTGCTTATGCTTTTGGGAACAGGGTTTTACGTCTTAATGTTGATTTTCGTTTTAAAAAAATGTTTGGTTTTAAGTTGAAGGATTTTAAAGACATTGCAAAACGATATAAGGATTTTCCACGATTTGCATTCCCTGCCGGGATTGCCAATGCTGCAACACTCAATATTACGAATATTCTTATCACTTCAGTATATTCTGTAAGTTATGTTGGCTTTTTCTCTTTAGCCAATCGGATATTAGGAGCTCCAAGTGCATTAATCAGCCAGAGTATTTCACAGGTATATTATCAAAATGCAAATGAAGAAAAAATTAATAATGGAAGCTGTATCGTTATTTTCAAGAGTACATTAAAGAAGCTAGTAATTTTAGCTGTATCAGTTTTTATACCACTTGCACTTCTAAGTGAGTTACTCTTTCCATTTATTTTTGGTAATGAATGGAAAGAAGCTGGAACATTAGCTAAATATTTGTCCGTTATGTTTGCTTTTCGTTTTGTTTCTTCTGCCTTATCAGTTACCTTAAATGTTACCGAAAATCAGAAGTTTTCATTGTATATCAATTTAATATTGCTTGCTATTAATATAAGTGTTATAGGACTTTCACTTTTGTTCAAGTTAACAATGATTGACTTTGCATTTCTTTATTGTATTACAATGTCATTAGCATATTTGGTATTTATCTATATTTATTATGAAAAAGCAAAAATAAAATCATGAAAAAATTCCTGTTGTGTATATTTAAAAATACAAAAATCGTCCGTCGAAAATATTATGCCTCTGGTATCGGAACATTACTAATAAATTTAATAGTAAAAAATATATTCAGAGTTTATCAGTGTGATTTTATACTTCATTTTACATCTCGAATTAATAAACCAAAAAATATTACAATTAAAAAAAGCGAAAATAATACAACTGTTTACACTAGCCTGGCATCTTCTTCAGGATGTTATTATCAAGCAATTAATGGTATTCAGATTGGATTTGGTACAATTTGGGCTCCTAACGTAATGTTCATTAGCGCCAATCATGATTTTCTCAACATAAAGAAAAGTGTCGTCGGTGAACCGATAATAATTGGTGATTTCACTTGGATTGGAGCAAATTCAGTTTTCTTACCTGAGGTTAATATTGGTAATTATTGTGTTGTCGGTGCTGGTTCAATAGTCACAAAGTCATTCTCCGATTATTCAATTATTGCAGGAAATCCGGCTAAAATTTTAGCTATGCGATGTCGTAAATGTTTAGCTAAGATAAATTTAGAAGAATATATTTGTTCAAACTGCAAACCTAAATGAAAAAACTCACTATAATTTCCTATTCCTTTCCGCCATCCAATGCGCCGGCAGCGCAAAGGCCTTATACTATAGCCAAGTATCTGGCTCAAGGCGGCTTTAAAGTTAGCGTATTAAGCTGTTCAAATCAGGATAGCTCATTGGGTTTACAAAGACAGGTATTGAAACCATCTGAATTTAAACTTTTTCGCGTTAGTGGATTTTCGCTTAAATGGCTACGCAAACGGAAGAACAAGAAAATGGCAAACAAGAGATCATCAAATTTAGATTCAGGAAGCAACGTAGTTTCAACCTTTTCAAAATGGGTTTTTCCTGATAAAGCCATTACATGGTTTCCTTTTGCTCTGATTTGGTGCCTGTTTAATCCGGGGAAATTTTACAAGGGTAATTTGTTGACTACTTCACCTTTGATCACAAACCACTTATTAGGACTGGTATTGAAATTTTTATTTAATCTAAATTGGATAGTCGATATAAGGGATTTTCATTATGTAAATAATTATGAAAATAAGAAAACAAGTTTAATAACTAAGATGCATAAATGGCTTGAAACAAAAATTATAAAAAATGCTGATGTTGTTTCATTTATTTCAAAATCAATGTTGCATGAGTATGCATCATATTACGAAAAGTACGCTTATAAATTTAATGCTATTTACAATGGATATGACCCAGATGATTTCCCTCTAATTCAAAATACAGATAATACTATATCAATTGAATCATTACCCATAAAAATATTCTATGCAGGTTCTTTTTACAGGGGAGTAAGATCCCCAGTTCCACTTATCTGTGCATTAGACCGTTTGCGTGAACTTGGAATCATAAATGCAATGGATATTGAAATTGAAATAGCAGGTAATTTTGAAAATGAACTTTTAGCCAATTTAGAAGCTTTTCCCATTAGCGAAAAAATTAATTTTCTGGGCAATTTGCCTCGCAAGGAGGTACTATTAAAAATGCAGAAAGCTCATTTACTATGGCTCATTGTTGGAGACGATAAGAACCATAGTGCAGGCATTCCACTCAAAGCATTTGAGTATATTGGAGCGAAAAGACCAATTCTGTGCTTTGCACCAAAAGGAACTGAAACTCCGGCTATGATAGAAAGTTTACAGGCCGGGTGGATTTTATCAAACAGTCCTTCTGATTTTGATTCAAATGTTGAAATACTCAAACGGGTTTTTATTGAAAAAAAATATGCTTTATCCAATAGTACCAATGATAGTATTAAACTAAACGCTTTTAATAGAAAGTTCCAGGCTTTTGAGTTTGGAAATTTAATTAGTTAGTTATGCTGCGTCTTTCCAAATTTTTTACTATCCTTTTTATCCTGACCAGTTTTATTACTCAAAGCATGGGCAAGACCGGAATTCTGTTCAGGATTACAACCCCTGATATTTTTGGGGCTTTGGCTATTATTTTTTATATGTTTAGTAATGAATTGTTACCTTTTAGCCGTTACAAATATATAATGGTTTTTATCGGTGCTTTATTTATCGGGGGTATTTTTGGATTGAATTTTACTCAATCAATGGTTGAAGTCCTAATTCTAATCTTCCTCTTCCTGATGTTTATGGTAATGATTGCACATTTTGACACTCATTTGGGCTTGAAGACACTCATTGTTTATTTTGCCTTGGCGGGTATTCTAGCTTCAATTTTTGGGATATACGACCTTGTTGCTAGTATGGTTGGTTTGCCTCGTGTATTCCCAGGTCGTGCAGAAGGTGAGGTACTATCAGGCTTTCGCAACGCGGGGCAGGCAGGCGCCTATGCGATGATTATTCTTGCCGTTTTGATTCCAGCAAAAAGTTCAAAGATGTTTGATCTATTTAATCTGAAGCAGAAACGAATACTAAATTTTGGGATAATAATCACTCTTATCTTTCTTTTTCTTACCGGTAAAATTGCAGCTTATATTGGTTTTGCAATTGGCCTGGGATTGTTTTTCCTAATGCAACGTAACCGTAAAGCTTTTTTGATGACAATTATTATAACTGGCTTGTTTTTTTTATTTTATGAGAATCTTAATTCAATAGCTCCTGAAGTATTCAATCGTATTCAGAGCAAATACAATTCCCGAGTTGCAATAAATTTTAAAGCTAAAACTACGGTTTTGAACAAAGATCAATTTATTGGATCTAATTTACGGCTTGCAGTAAAGGCCTTCAAGGATAATCCCCTTACAGGTAGTGGAATAGGTGGATTTGCTGGTATTTATGAAAAATATGAAGTTCATAGCACATATTTTAAAATTATTGGCGAAACTGGATCCTTGGGAGTAATTGCCTATTTGGTTTTTTTGTTCAATTTTTTAAAAACTTTGAAATTACGATCACGTTCAACTCCTAACCAAGAATTCTTATATTATTTGCTTCCGTTTTTAACAGGTTGTTTTATTTCATGGGCATATACTTATCATATGCGTAAGCGTGAATTCTGGATTATGTTCGCTATCATGATAATAGTAAACCAATTGATAAAATACGATTATATCAGGGATATTCAAAAAAAGAGAACAAAAAATGAAGTAACCTAAATTTTTAATTATGAATAAGTTTTTGGAAAAAATATACCCATTTCTTCCTGGATACATGCACAATTTATTTGTTACAGGCTTCAATCTATTTGCATATCATACAAGGTATTCAAGAAATTACAGAAAATATAGGAAGCAATTTAAAGATAATGAGAACCTAAGTCTTAAGGAACTAAATCACATTCAGTTTAATAAATTAATGGATTTATTAAAGTATTCTATTAAACATTCAACCTTTTATAATGAGATTTACAAAGAAATTAATATTGAGTCTTTTACCTCTATTGAAGATTTACACCAATTACCAATTATTGACAAACAAATATTGAGATCAAACTTTTCTGATATTATTACAATTTCAAAATCAGATGCAAACATTTCGAAAACAGGTGGAACAACTGGATTGGCGCTTGAAATATTTGAACATAAAGATGACACAAGGTATGGTTACGGGATGTTAGATAATTTCAGAAGAAAACATGGATATGAACTTGGGAAGAAAACAGCTTGGTTCTCAGGCAAAAATTTGCTTACAGAAAAGGATGTTAGAAATCATATTTTTTGGAAAACTGATTGGTGGTATAAAGTAAGATATTACTCAACTTTTCATATCCAGGATAAATATCTTGAGTACTATGTCAAAGACCTTATCAAATTTAGACCCGAATACTTAGTCGGTTTTCCTTCAACGATGAATGAAATTGCAACTTTTGGTTTGGATAGAAAAATTGAATTTCAAGAAGGCATCGTAAAAGCCATTTTTCCAACAGCTGAAACTTTTACGAATGAGATGCGGAATAATATTGAAGCTTTTTTTAAAACCAGAGCGTATAACCAATATGCCTCATCAGAAGGAGCGCCATTCATTTTTGAATGTAATGAAGGAAATCTTCACATGGAGCTTCAAAGCGGAGTATTCGAAGTGCTTGATGATAAAAATCTTCCTACTCAAGTGGGTAGATTAATCGTAACTTCATTTACCTCATATGGTACTCCATTAATCAGATACGAAATTGGGGATGAGATAAAGATTTCAGATCGTATCTGCAAATGTGGCAATAATAATCCTTTAGCAGATGAAATTTATGGTAGAATAAATGATTATATTTTCTCAAACGAGACTGGCAAAATTAATTTGGGCAATATTTCTAATTGTCTGAAAGGAGTTCATGGAATTACAAAATTTCAAGTTTTACAAGAAAATGCGGATGATATTTTAATAAAAGTTGTTATTGATAATAACTTGTATTCATCTAAAGATGAGAATATTTTTATTCAAAATTTTCGAGATCGAGTTGGACTACATATGGGAATTAATCTTCAATATGTGAATAACATTAGCAATGTTAAGAGTGGCAAATATAGGCTTGTAATTAATAATTTTAACCGCTAAATAAATGGCTGCAAAATATGAATATGAAAAAAGGGAAACTTGTAATTTCTATTGACTATGAAATGTTATGGGGATTAACTGATAGTAACATTAGTGCTTCAAGGTATATTGAATTAAAGCAGGTTCCAGAAGTTGTCACACATCTTCTTAATTTATTTAAAAAATATGAAATTCATGCAACTTGGGCATCTGTCGGGGCATTAACATATAATAACCTTGATGAGATGAAGAAAGAAATGACAAACATATGTCGAAATTTACTTTTGAATCAGAGATCAAATTACTATTTATTATGTGAAAAAAAATTGAACGGGAATGAACAAACTCTATTTGATCCAGAAAGTTTTTCAAAAATTGAACAAACGCCATTTCAACAAATAGAATGTCATAGCTTCTTACACATCTTTTCAGATTTTACATCCGTAGAACTTTTTAAGACAGATACATGTTTACATATTAATAGACTTAAAAAACTTGGTTTTAAAACTCCAGAATTTTATGTTTTTCCACGAAATCAATCAACATTACCATTTCTCAATATATTAAAAAAGTTTGGATTCAACTCATTTAGAGGTTATGATTCAGTACTTTATAGTGACGAAAAAATATTTAAACGTATACTTCGCAGAATAGATAGTATATTTCCTTTAGTAGAAAGAAATTCTAAAATTATTTATAGAGAGGATTGCGAGCTATTTGAATTTAAAGGTTCTCGCTTTTTAAGGACATTTAAGAATACAAATTCACTATCTGCAAAATTACATTATGCAAAACTACGATTAGGTCTTAAAAAATCGATTCAGCAAGGAAAGATGTATCATTTATGGTTTCATCCACACAATTTTACAATAAATCAAGCAAACCTTTTGCTTTTTGAAGATTTTTTAAAATCTATACAAGAGTATGTAAAGATAGATAAACTTGTCTCTTTAAATACAAACGAAGCATTAACTTCATTTAAGATTAATTCCAAATAATTTGATTCTCAAATGAAACAAAAAAAGAATAATAAGGAATTATTATATAATATTGGTTTTATAAAACGTACTTTTGCTCCCATTTACTATTCTACCGGCGGAAGATATACGAATGGAAATTTTCCATTAATTAACAAAACCATCATTGAAAATAAGCCAAAGTCAGTTTTCTGTATTTTTGATGTGCCAGATTATCATGATTTTAAATGTAAGGCACATTTCAATGTTTTACAATCAAAACAATACAATGGGTCCTTCCTTCAACTTTTAAAATACAAATCAGTTGATGATTTCATTGAAAAAACTTTTAGACCAAAAAAGAGAACCGAATTTAAAAAATTTATACGAAAGCTTAATGTAACAATTACTCCAGAATTTAAAGTGATTATTGGACCTGAAACAGAGTTAAAGGAAATTGACAATGCGCTTTCCGCATTGTTTAATCTAATATATTTGCGTTTCAAAGGTAAAGGAATCTACAATAGATTTACGGAAATAGAAAATCAGAATAAATTGAGAACAGAACTTGAAATTCTCATTATTCAAAACAAAGCTTCAATTGCTTATTTAAAGATTGCATCTCATTACATTTCTGTAAGCGTTCAATATCATCAAAATGACATTGTTCTTTATTCCATACCCTCATTTGACGATTCATTTTCAAAATATAACCTAGGTCATATTCATCTATATTATCTGATTAATTACTGCTTTGAAAAAGGTTTTTCTAAATTTGATTTTTCTAAAGGAGATGGTATTTATAAGAGCAAATGGACAACATCCGAATACAACTATTTTCATTATTTTTTGTACCCCAAGAACTCTTTTTTTCTAAAATATATTGCTTGTTATTTCAAACTCAAATATGATTTGATACAATATTTTCGTGAAAAAGATTATAATACAATTTATAAAAAGCTTACATACTCATTCAAATATTTATGGGGTTCGTGGAAATTGCATAAACAAGATATTAGTTCAACCATGCTTATAAGCGATTCAATTACTGATAAAATTTTTTCTTTATCACCATATTTTAAAAGTAAATTCTTCAACTTTATTTATGATAAAGAATTTCACATAAATGATATTGAGTCAATTACGACCTATGGTAATAAAATTAATTTAATTATTAATGAAAATGTTATTGATTGTGTTTAATGAATAAAATTAAACTCATCCGCATCACCACTGTCCCCATTTCCCTGCAAATTTTGCTTCGTGGGCAACATCGGTATATGAGTCAATTTTTTGAGGTAATTGGAATTTCATCTTCAGGAAAGGCCCTCGAAAAGGTTGCAATAGAAGAAGGCATTAAAACTATTCAGGTTGAAATGAGCCGAAGCATTTCGCCCCTAAAAGATATCATTTCTCTTTGGCAATTGTACAAAATTATACAAAAGGAAAAACCGGAAATTGTACATACCCATACACCCAAAGCCGGAACCTTAGGTATGTTGGCAGCGTGGTTATGCCGGGTGCCAGTGCGTATGCACATAGTTGCAGGATTACCCTTGTTGGAAGCTACCGGATTAAAAAGAATATTACTTGATTTTGTCGAAAAACTAACATACACCTGTGCAACGAAAGTTTATCCCAATTCTTTTGGATTAAAGGATATTATTTTGCAAAACAATTACTGCCCGGCATCAAAAATTCATGTGATTGGTAATGGCAGTTCCAATGGTATAGATACAAGCTATTTTTCAACCGAACAAGTACAACCCGAAACCATCAAAAAGCTAAAGGGAGAATATAAAATTGCTATTAAAGACTTTGTATATGTTTTTATTGGGCGCTTGGTGGCTGATAAGGGAATCAATGAGTTGGTTACAGCTTTCAATGTTGTTTACCAAAAACATCCCAGTGCTAAATTACTTTTGGTTGGGCCCAGGGAATCAGAACTTGATCCATTAAATAACGAAACAGAACAGATTCTAAAAAATAATCCTGCCATTATTTGTACCGGTTTTCAGCAGGATGTTCGTTCTTTCCTTGCTGTTTCCAATGTATTGGTATTTCCTTCCTACCGCGAAGGGTTTCCCAACGTACCCATGCAGGCCGGGGCAATGGGGTTGCCCTGCATTGTTACCAACATTAACGGTTGCAACGAGATTATTCAGGATAATGTAAATGGAATAATAATACCACCCAAAGATGCTTTTGCTCTTGAGAATGCCATGATTGAACTTCTGGACAATAGTGAAAAAAGGGAAAGGCTTGCACGAAATGCCCGACCATTGATAGTTGAAAGATATGAACAGCAAATGATTTGGCAGCTTATTAAGCAGGAATATGACGAACAATTGATTGCCGCGCTCCGCTACCAATGACAGATTTTTATATGCTGTTGATAATGAATAGAATGAAAATGCTTTTAACATATCTCATGTATCAATTTAGCATTCTGTCATCATCACATTGTGCCCCAATTTTTTTTGGGGTGAAAACTCGCAATGACGTTGTATATATCGTCATTGCGAGTCCCCATACCTACCAGTACACCAAGTTTTATGACAGCTAGCAAACTGTTAATAATGTGCAACTTACAAAATGCTGTCATTAGTAGGTACGAAGCAATCTGTTCGCACACCAAAACCTACGTCATTGCGAGGACGACGAAGGAGGACGAAGAAATCTGTTCCTCAAACCTCACCCGTCATTGCGAGACCCCATACCTACCAGTACACCAAGTTTTATGACAGCTAGTAAACTGTTAATAATGTGCAACTTACAAAATGCTGTCATTAGTAGGTTGAGGTACGAAACCGAAGCAATCTCACGCTAATTAACAGATTGCTTCGTGCCTCGCAATGACGCTCCGATGAAACGTCATTGGTAGGACGAAGGACGAAGCAAACTCACGTTAATTGGTGGCAGATTGCTTCACTACACTCGCAATGACGGTCAAATAATCAAAGACAAAACCATCTAAATCAATGATCAGACTTGCCCTAAAATCAGATTCATCTTCATTGGCCAAACTTCATGCAGAGACACTTATCACAAGTTTTTTGGCCAGTTTAGGTCAGGTATTTCTGCACAATCTTTATACTTTTCTCATTCAAAAAGAAAAAGTTTGGGTTTACGAAGAGGAAGGTGTAATCAAAGGGTTTGTTTCATTCTCGCATCACTCTTCAGGAATGATGAAACGGTTTTTGAAATCCCCCAGGAAGAGTGCCGACCGGCAGATCAATCAGGGTTTTCTAGTTCGTGCAACGAATATTTACAAGCATGAGTTATAATGCGGGCATTTTTTATCAGTTTATATTCTTTCTTTGAAGGGTCATTATTGAAATCGACCCACTGTAGTGCCTACCGGCAGATCAATCAGTGCTTAAGGTTTTTTGGACTTTTTTCGGTACATTTGAATTAAAATATTCAACAGAAGAAGAGCATGGAAAGTAGCATTCAATCGAAATCGGAATATCTGCAAGGACTTAGAAAACGGAATTTTTTTTGGAGTTACTCAAAGGTCGAACCTGGTGATTATCCGGATGAACTGGTGATTGAACATGTTCTGGTATTTGGCGAACCTGAAGACATTATTGCGCTCAGCAAATATTTTAAATACTCGGAAATAAAAAGGGTTTGGCGGACTATTCTTGTGCCCGATGAGCGATTAAAAAACATGAATATTTGGTTGGCCCATGTCTTTTTTAACATCAGCCAGGCCGACAAATACATTGAAAAATACACCAAATTAAATAGCCGTAATGCTCACCTTCGATTTCTTGCTGCCAAAAACTAAAGAGGTACTCGTTGAATTGTCTCATTCTGCTGCGATGGAAGAATATACTTTCGTAGGCGGATCGGCCCTGTCGTGTTATCTTCATCACCGACTGAGCGAAGATCTTGATTTTTTCACCTGGCACGATACTGCTAATATTGAAAATATACTGCCCATTTTTAACCGGGATGATCTTAAAATTATCAACCGTTCCAAACAACAGACCGATATAATATATAAAGGGGTTAAAATCACCTTTTTCAGCAATAAATGGGAAAACTTGAAAGAATCGAGAGAGCCTTTGACCGGAAGCATCCGAATATCCACAATGGGTTTATTGGCTGCAATGAAAGTGAATACTCTTTTTTTGCGAGCCAAATACCGCGATTATTATGACCTTTATTGTCTTGTTAATCAGGAATACACTATTTCGGGGCTCTATGAACTTTCAGCATCACTATTGCCGGGTTTAACCAAAAGACTATTTCAGATTGCCTTAACCTTTACCGATGACATTGTTGATGACTCGATTAGCCATTTGACTCCTGTCTATTTACTTACAAAAAAAGAGATAGAAGCATTTTTTATCGCTAAGATAAAGGCATGGAACAAAGCAAAAAAGTGATCCGACCCGCTCTAAAACCGGATTCATCTTCCTTAGCTAAACTTCACGCGGAGACACTAACCACAAGTTTTTTAGCCAGTTTGGGTCAGACCTTCCTCTGTAATTTATATACTTTTCTCATTCAAAAAGAAAAAGTCTGGGTTTACGAAGAGCAGGATGAAATCAAAGGATTTGTTTCGTTCTCAATGAACTCTTCAGGAATGATGAAACGGTTTATATTTCACTGCCCCGGCTGTCTGTTTTTGCTGGCAATAAGAACAATCATTCAACCTGCCAACTTCAAACGGTTTTTCGAAACATTCCGGGCGCCATTCAAATCACAGCAAGCCAATGATTTTATTGAATTACCGTCCGGAGAATTGCTTTCTATTTCGGTCAGCCCCAATTGTCAGGCTTCAGGAATTGGAAGTCAATTGGTAAAGGCATTGGAAGAACATTTACAACAAAATCAGGTTTCGGCTTATAAAGTAGTTGCCGGAGAAGAATTGGTTGGTGCAAACAAATTCTATCTTAAAAACGGATTTGTTTTGGCTACTCAGATAAGGATTCATGGTGAATCTATTTCAAACATGTATGTAAAGGAAATATGACAGATTGCTTCATTCCCTCCGGTCATTCGCAATGACACTGCTATGAAACGTCATTGCGACGAGGCACGAGGAAGCAATCTGTTCAAACACCCCCAAACCCCGTCATTGCGAGCGACCGCAGGGAGCGTGGCAAACTACTGTTATTGTGGGATTGCTTCACTCCGTTCGCAATGACGCCGCTATGAAACGTCATTGCGAGGAGTTGGAGTGAAACGGAAACGGACGAAGCAAACTCAACTTTCAACAGATTGCCACATTCCGCTGCGCTCCATTCGCAATGACGCTGTTCAACCCGTCATTGCGAGTCCGACGAAGGAGGACGC
>Ga0209317_1000974_pt1 | contig 28632 bp, 26 predicted proteins | sample RifGroB2_FD_183994 | JGI IMG/M metagenome (GOLD analysis project Ga0209317, IMG submission 183994) | Soil microbial communities from Rifle, Colorado, USA - Groundwater B2 (SPAdes) (version 2) | ecosystem: Environmental > Terrestrial > Soil > Unclassified | place: Rifle, Colorado | collected...
GTCTGTGATCATGGCCGCTTTCAAAATCGGCCATCTTCTCAAATCGGTGTATCAATTTTCAATCAGCGCTCTGTATCAATTTACATCCGGCAGTGACAGTAGGGTGGATAAGCGCAGCGCATCCACCGTGCCAGACCGGGAAGGTGGATGCGCTATCGCTTATCCACCCTACGGCTGCTCTCCGATAGTCGCTCCTCTCCGCACCCGCCGCCCGCCCGGATCACTGCCCCCATCCCACGCCCGCAACGGCTCCCTCTGGGCACCCCCTGGCGCAACTATGGGCACCTCCGCCCGTCCCGCCCCCACGCCCCCCCGAATTCGGCACCGCCCCACACGCATCACCCCCATCACCACCACAAGGAGACAAAATGACAACGCATAAACCGCGCATTGAATTCCGCCGCTAACGTCGCAGAAAAAGCAGGAGTAGGGTGGATAAGCGCAGCGCATCCACCTTCCCGGTCTGGCGCGGTGGATGCGCTGCGCTTATCCACCCTACGGCCAACGTCGCAGAAAAAGCCGTAGTCGGCCTGTTCCGCTGGGCAGCCACCGACCACATCAACAAAGGCAGGCCAATCCGGTTCATTCCCGGCACAACCTTCCTTGGCTCGCTCGGCGTTGGAGCAAGCTCTCAAAGCTGATGCCCTCCGCGCCAAGCAAAACAGGCGCACCGCCAAGGATCTGTTTGCGCAAATCAAGGCGGATGGCTATGCGGGCGGCCAATAAAATACGCTACAATGCACCCATCTAATTCGCGGAGCGCAGTCCATGCCAACGATCAGCATGTTCTACGGGATTCTTGTCACCATCCTGTTCGAAGACAACGAGCGCCATCACCTGCCGCACTTCCATGTTCGTTATCAAAATTTCAAGGCATCGATTGCCATCGAGGATGGCAGGGTGCTGGCCGGGAGCTTTCCACCCAAGCAGTTGAAGTTGGTGCAGGCGTGGTTTGAACTGCACCGGGACGAACTGTTTGCCGATTGGGAACTCGCGACGAACGGCGAAGAACCCTTCCGTATTTCACCGCTGCAGTAAGGGGGAGAAATGAACGAGTTGCTCGATGTCGTCAAGGTCAAGGCACTGCCGGGATATTTGTTGGAGCTGAAGTTCGAAAATGGCGAACGCCGGCTTTTCGATATGTCGCCCATCATCGACAAAAAACCGTTTGGGCGACTGAAAGAATCCAACGCATTTCTTGCGGCACGCGTGGATTACGGTACGGTCGTTTGGCCGGGGAATATCGACATTGCCCCCGAGACGCTTTACGACCGCTCGGTACCGATCGCCGATTGACCGTGCACCGCCGTCCCCGCATCCACCTGCCCGGCGTTCCCCTCCACTTGGTGCAGCGTGGCCACAACCTGCGCGACCATGGTTCGATATTCGAAATCTACGCCAGTCAGGTAGCTTCAGGCTGTCTTTCTGCATGGCGGAACGACGGGACAATAACTTCCTTATTTCTGACGAGTCCCGCATTGGCGGTGAACACCATATCCGGCAGTCCCGCAACGGGTTCGATCAGGCTGACCGATGCTAATCCTGACAGAATGCCATACAGGTTTCCCCACTGTTTTTTCGCCGTTTCCTTGTTCACTTTCCCCTGGTTGCCTTCCATCCAGGGATTGATCACGTAGCAAACTTCAAAAAACCTCGGTTCGCACATCAGGAAATGTTTCATTTTTTCCGCATCAGTTTGAACCGCGCGCCGTGCCCCTATTTTTATCAGGATGCCGTATCTTTCCTGAACAGCGCTGACTGGGCGTGCGCCTGCAATCCCTCGCCAAACGCCAGCGTGGCTGCAATAGCGCCGAGCGATTGTGCGCCTTGCGCGGAGACCTGGATCAGGCTGCTGCGCTTCTGGAAGTCGTACACGCCCAGCGGCGAGGAGAAACGCGCGGTGCCGGAGGTCGGCAGCACGTGGTTCGGTCCGGCGCAGTAGTCGCCGAGCGATTCGGAGGTGTAACGTCCCATGAAGATCGCGCCGGCATGTTTCAGTTTGGGCAGCAGTGCTTGCGGGTCTGCCACCGACAACTCCAGATGCTCCGGCGCGATGCGGTTGCTGATGAGGCAGGCTTCATCGAGATCGGCGACCTGGATCAGCGCGCCGCGATTTTCCAGCGCGGCGCGGATGATGTCGCGGCGCGGCATCTGTTCCAGCAGCTTATCTGCGCTTGCCGCCACCGCCTCAATGAAAGCTGTGTCAGGCGACAGCAAAATCGCCTGTGCCAGTTCGTCGTGTTCGGCCTGCGAAAACAGATCCATCGCGATCCAGTCCGGGTCGGTTTGTCCGTCGCAGATCACCAGGATTTCCGACGGCCCCGCGATCATGTCGATGCCGCATGTGCCGAATACGCGGCGCTTGGCGGATGCCACGTAGGCGTTGCCGGGGCCGACGATCTTGTCCACTTTGGGAATGGTCGCTGTGCCGTATGCCATGGCCGCGACCGCTTGCGCGCCGCCGATGGTGAACACGCGATCCACGCCGGACAGATAGGCCGCCGCCAGTACCAGTTGATTCTTCACGCCGTCCGGCGTCGGCACCACCATGATCAGTTCGCCCACGCCCGCGACCTTGGCGGGCAGCGCGTTCATCAGCACCGAGGAAGGATAAGCCGCCTTGCCGCCCGGCACATACAGGCCGACGCGCTCCAGCGGCGTGACCTGCTGGCCGAGCAGCGTGCCGTCCGCTTCGGTGTAGCTCCACGAAGCCTGCACTTGCTTGCGGTGGTAGTCGGTCACGCGTTGCGCGGCTTGCTCCAGCGCGCTGCGCTGCTCGGCGGGCAGGCCGTCGAAGGCCGTGCGCAGTTCACTCTGCGGCAATTCCATCGCGGCGGCATTTTCCAGCGGCAGGCGGTCGAATTTGCGCGTGTATTCCAGCACGGCTGCATCGCCGCGTTTTTTCACATCGGCAAGGATGGAAGCCACGACCGACTCCAGCTTTTCGTCTGCTGTTTCCTCGAAGGCCAGCAGTCTGGTCAGCGCTTCATCAAAGCCGGCAGCGCGGCTGGAAAGCTGTCTGATGTTCATTTGGCAATAGCTCCCGCAAATGCATCCAGTATCGGCTGGATCACATCGTGTTTCAATTTAAGCGCGGCCTGATTCACCACCAGCCGCGACGAAATATCGGCGATATGTTCGACCGCCTTCAGATTGTTGGCTTTCAGCGTGCCGCCGCTGCTTACCAGATCGACGATCGCATCCGACAAGCCGACCAGCGGCGCCAACTCCATCGAACCATACAGTTTGATCAGGTCCACATGCACGCCCTTTGCGGCGAAGTGATCCCTGGCGGCCTGCACATACTTGGTCGCCACGCGCAGGCGCGCGCCCTGGCGCACCGCAGACTCATAATCGAAGTCGTCGCGCACCGCGACCATCATGCGGCAGCGCGCGATGTTCAGATCCAGCGGCTGATACAGGCCGATGCCACCATGCTCGTTCAACACATCCTTGCCCGCCACGCCGATGTCCGCCGCGCCATATTGCACGTATGTCGGCACATCGGACGCGCGCACGATGATCAGCCGCACGTCGGCGCGGTTGGTCGGCAGGATCAGCTTGCGCGAGGACTCCGGTTCTTCCGGCGCGGTGATGCCCGCCGCGTTCAGCAGCGGCAGGGTTTCCTCGAAGATGCGTCCTTTGGACAGTGCGATGGTTATCATGATAAAAAACGTGAAACGTAGAATGTGAAGATGATACTGTGAAACGTGAAGCTGTAAAACGTGAAATGCAGAACCGTTCCTGCGTTTCACCTTTCACGTTTCACTTGATGCGGCGAATATTAGCACCCAGCGCAGATAGCTTCGCCTCGATATGCTCATAGCCGCGATCCAGATGGTAGATGCGATCCACGATGGTCTCGCCCTGCGCGACCAGTCCGGCGATGACCAGGCACGCCGAGGCGCGCAAATCGGTCGCCATGATTGCCGCGCCTTCCAGTTGCGCGCAGCCCTTGATCACGGCGGTGTTGCCTTCCACGTCGATCTGCGCACCCAAACGGCGCAGCTCCTGCACATGCATGAAGCGGTTCTCGAAAATCGTCTCGACCACCATCGCGCTGCCTTCCGCGATGGCATTCAGCGCCATGAACTGCGCCTGCATGTCGGTGGGGAACGCCGGGTAGGGCGCGGTGCGCAGATTCACCGCCTTCGGGCGCTTGTCCATTTGAAGATGGATGCGATCTCCGCCTATCGTGATTTTCGCGCCCGCTTCGGTCAGTTTCTCCAGCACGTTGTCGAGAATGTCGGCGCGTGCATCGGTCAGTGTAATGTTGCCGCCCGCCGCCGCCGCCGCGACCAGAAACGTGCCGCTCTCGATGCGGTCCGGCATGATGCGGTACGATGCGCCGTGCAGCCGGTCCATGCCGGTAATGGTGATGGTATCGCTGCCCGCGCCTTCGATTCTGGCGCCCATCGCAATCAGGCAATTGGCCAGATCCACCACTTCCGGCTCGCGTGCCGCATTTTCCAGTACGGTCACGCCGTCCGCCAGCGCCGCAGCCATCATCAGGTTTTCCGTGCCGGTCACGCTGACCAGGTCGAAGAATATCCGCGCGCCCTTGAGCCGCGTGGCTTTGGCATGAATGTAACCGTGCTCGATATGGATTTCCGCGCCCATCGCCTGCAAGCCCTTGATATGCAGGTCGACCGGGCGCGAACCAATGGCGCAGCCGCCCGGCAGGGAAACGCGCGCTTCGCCAAAGCGCGCCACCAGCGGCCCCAGCACCAGGATCGCGGCACGCATGGTTTTTACCATGTCGTAAGGCGCTTCGAGTTTGTCGATATGCGCCGCCGACAAGGAAATCAGCCCGCCGTCCGCCTCTATCTTTACGCCCAACTGTTGCAGCAGTTTGCGCATTGTCGCGACATCGTTCAAGTCAGGCACATTGCCGAGTTGCAGCGGATCGCCGGTCAGCAGGCTGGCGCACAGGATCGGCAGCGCCGCATTTTTGGCGCCGGAGATACGCACTTCGCCGTTAAGACGGGAGCCGCCTTGAATTGATAGTTTTTGCATAGGTTCAGTTACCAGATGTAAGACGTGTAGGTTGGGTTGGCGGCCTTATCGCGTAACCCAACAAATTTAGTTTTAATACCAATAGGATAGTACACATCAACACTGGCTTTTGTTGGGTTACGGCGCAAAAAACCGCGCCTAACCCAACCTACGCGTCTTACGGCTACTTTCCCACTCTTCCGGCGTGTAGGTTTTTATTGATAACGCATGGATTTCTTCGCGCATCCGGTCGCCCAGGGTTTGATACACCATTTGATGGCGCTGCACGCGGTTTTTGCCGGCAAATGCGCCACTGACCACCACCGCTTCGAAGTGACGTCCGTCGCCGTCCACGCTTAAATATTCGGTTGCCATGCCTTGCGCGATGTTGAGTTGAATGCTTTCAGGGGTGACCATCGCCTGCCTTGCTGTTCTCTAGGAGTTGCGCATGATACTAAAAACCGGCTGGAGGTGCGCGCGGCGCCGGATGTACGGCGCACCCGGAAGCGTCACGCAGATTGGCCGGGCAGTAGCTCGGCCACGCCATACAAGTGCGCCAGACTGAGCAAATCTTCCGGAAGGCCGGTCACGCGCAAAGTATGTTGACTACGTTGCGCGGCACGCAGCCAGCCAAGCAACATGCTGACCGCTGCGGAATCGACTGCCTCGACCTGTGAAAAATCCACCAGCAAATCCTCGCCGGCCAGATGCTGCAAACCGGCCTCAAACAGGGCAGGCACGGTTGCGATGGTCAGACGGCCGTGCATGACCAGCCGGCCATCCTCGCGCGTAATCACTTTGTGTCTGCCTTGTGCAGCGGCACATTGGCTGCGCTGGCATTTTTATCGGCCAGCGCCCTGATCAGGCCATCGATGCCTTTTTCCTGGATTTCCGAGGTGAACGTGCTGCGATAACTGACCACCATGCTGACGCCTTCGATGGATACGTCAAACGCTTTCCAGCCATCGGCAGTTTTCCTCATTTCGTAATCGACCGGTATCGGCTGCGCGCCCGGCTTGTTGATGGTGGTCCTGACGGTGGCTTCAGTCGCATCGGCAGCCATCTTGAATGGTTTAACGTCTATCGCCTGGTCGCGGTACACGGTGAATGCCTTGGTGTAGGTGCGCACCAGCATGTTGCGGAATTCCGTCACCATGGCCTGCTTCTGTTCATTGGTTGCGCTACGCCAATGCTTGCCCATCGCCAACTGCGTCATGCGCACGAAATCAAAATGCGGCAACACCTTGGCATCCACCAGGGCCAGGATTTTTTTCTGATTGCCCGCTTGAATATCCTTATCCTGCTTGACAATCTCGAGGACATCCTGCGCGGTAGCCTCGATCAACTTATCCGGCGCGACCACTTCGGCCTGCGCGACGCCAACCACGCATAGCAGGCCTGCCGCAATATTTACCAGTCTTCTCATTCTTAAAGCTCCTGATTATTTGGCCGGTTCTTCAGCCTTGCCGTACAGGAACTTGCCAATCAATTCCTCCAGCACGACAGCAGACTGCGTCTTCTTCAGTTGCTCACCGTTTTTCAGTATCTCCTCGTCGCCGCCGGGCAGCAGGCCGATGTACTGCTCGCCCAGCAAACCGGAAGTCAGAATATTGGCGAATGTGTCCTTGGGAAACTGGTAACGCTTATCCAGACTCATCACTACCTTGGCTTCATAGCGTTCCGTGTCCAGCGTGATGTCTGTCACGCGCCCGACCAGCACGCCCGCGCTCTTGATCGAAGCCTTGGGTTTCAGGCCGCCGATGTTCGAAAAATAGGCATGTATCTGATATGCCTCGGACACGTTGTAGGTACCCAGGTTCCCTACCTTCATCGCCAGCATCACCAGCGCGGCAATGCCCGCTACCACAAAAATCCCCACCCACAAATCAACCGTTGTGCGTTCCATAGCTCAATTCCCCCTAAACATGATTGCGGTCAGAATAAAATCCAGCATCAAAATCGCCAGCGACGAGGTTACCACCGTGCGCGTCGTCGCGCCGGATACGCCCTCCGCTGTGGGCGGCGCGTCATAGCCTTCGAACAGCGCGATCACCGTCACCACGATACCAAATGCGAAACTCTTGATCACGCCGTTCAGGATGTCTTCGCGAAAATCCACGGCGGACTGCATCTGCGACCAGAATGAGCCTTCGTCCACCCCGATCTGCACCACGCCGACCAGGTAACCGCCAAACACCCCCACCGCGCTGAACAACGCAGCCAGCAGCGGCATGGAAATCACGCCAGCCCAGAAGCGCGGCGCAACGATGCGCGCGATCGGATTGACCGCCATCATTTCCATCGCCGAGATCTGCTCGGTCGCTCTCATCAGGCCGATTTCCGCCGTCATCGCCGAACCGGCGCGGCTGGCGAACAGCAATGCGGCCACCACCGGCCCCAGCTCGCGCACCAGGCTCAACGCCACCATGCTGCCCAGCGCCGATTCCGAGCCGTAGCGCTTGAGCGTCTCGTAGCCCTGCAAGCCGAGCACCATGCCGACGAACAGCCCCGCCACAATGATGATGATCAGCGACATCACGCCGGTGGAAAACAGCTCCTTGATGATCAGATGGAAGCGCCGGAAACCGCTGCCCGAATGCGTCAGGATGAGCATGAAGAAGCGCGTCGCCACGCCGATGCGCCACACCGCATTGATAGTGCGATGGCCAATTCCCTTGATTGCTTTAACTGCCGGCATGGTGTCAGCCCTTCAAATTCAGGTCTTGGCGGTAATCGCCGCCGGGATAATGGAACGGCACCGGGCCGTCCATTTCGCCATGCACGAACTGATGCACAAATTCCTTGCCGGAGGCGCGGATCTCGTCGGGTGTTCCCTCCGCTTCGATCACGCCGTTGGCCATAAAATAAACGTAGTCCACGATTTTCAGCGACTCCTGTATGTCGTGCGTCACGATGATCGAAGTCGCGCCCAGCGCATCATTCAGACGGCGGATCAAATCGCCGACCACCGTCAGCGAAATCGGGTCCAGCCCGGCAAACGGTTCGTCATACATGACCAGCATCGGGTCAAGCGCCACGGTGCGTGCCAGGGCCACGCGCCGCGCCATGCCGCCGGACAGCTCGGATGGCATCAGGTGGTGCGTGCCGCGCAACCCCACGGCGTGCAGTTTCATCAGCACCAGATCGTGGATGATTTCTTCCGGCAGATCGGTATGTTCGCGCATCTGGAACGCCACGTTGTCGTACACCGACATATCGGTAAACAGCGCGCCGAACTGGAACAGCATGCCCATCTTGCGCCGCATGGCATACAGGCCATCCTGATCCAGTTCATGCATCGCCTGCCCATCCACCTTGACATAGCCTCTGGTCGGCCTGAGCGCGCCGCCGACATGGCGCAACAACGTGGTTTTGCCGCAGCCGCTCAATCCCATGATGGCGACCAGTTTTCCCTTGGGGAAAACCATGTTGATCCCCTGCAGGACGGGCCGCTTGTCATAGGTGAAATTGAGGTCACGAATTTCGACCAGCGCAGGTGAAGGCAAAATTTGGAATCCACAGAATCAGGAGGGCGCATTCTAAACCACAGCCTAGCCAGTCCTCAACAAATCGTCATATCCATGGATATTACTTTACGGCGGCGATTATCAAGAGGCAGGCAACAGGCCAGCGCCAATAGAACGTCGGGCTTTAACCAGCCACTTGGTTGTCGTTCTTTGACAATCTAGTGGAATGGCTATGCAAAGCCAGCCCGGCATGTCGGGTTGCAACCCGGCCTGCAACCATTATCCAATTCCCAGCCCACATTCAAAATGACTAGGCCGAAATATATAGGCATTTCGGCCTATATGCATCCGACCAAAAAAAGCATAGTCTCCGATGCGAACAACTATGGTGATTGCAGCCATCATTCTTCATCGAGTTCGTTTCCATCTCATCCTGCAAGTCCAGTGCAAAGGCTTAGAGATTTGAATACTCTCTTCAAGGAAGGGCTGATTAATAAGAAAGAGTATGCAGAGAAAAGAAGAAAAATACTCGACGCAATGTGATGTTGAATAGAAAGAAACCGTAATGCCATCGCCATCATCTTCAAGCAGCGCCACAAACGTCAGCCTGACATACACGCAGAATATTGACGCACTTCTGTGGGGTACAAAGTGGTGGGGTGTCGCCGGCACGGGGACGATCTTGTCTTACAGCTTTCCCTGGGCGTCGGGTGGCAGCGCGACCTTTTCCGGTTACAACGGGGGCAATTACTCTTCGCTCAACGAACAAAACGCCACATCTCACTACGCGCTCAACACAATGCAACAGGTGGCGGCGCGCGCCGCCCTGCAAAGCTGGGCCGATGTTGCCGATATAAACTTCCAGGAGGTGGCCGATACCGCTGCCAATGTCGGCGATATCCGCTTTGCCTGGACATCTGCCACCGAGATGACCAGCACTGGCCTCAGTGCGTGGGGATGGGCCGGTTACCCGAATTCATATTGGCCTTCAGGTGGGGACGTCTGGATCAGTACGCCTGCCTCAGGCGCCACCGATACGGATTGGTCGGTTGGTTCCTACAATTATGATTCACTGATCCACGAGATCGGCCATGCCTTGGGGTTGAAGCATCCTTTCGAGGCGGAAACTCTAGTAAGCACACTTCTCCCCACCCTGCTGGACACCCGTCAGTACTCGGTCATGTCTTACACCGACCCACCCAACGACTTGTTCAGGACCATCACTTACACGGCCACCGGTTTTACGTCGTTCAACGAGCATGTGCCTTGTCAGACTCCGATGGTGCTTGATATCGCCGCCATACAGTATTTGTATGGCGCAAACATGACCTACCACACGGGCGACGATGTTTACAGCTTTGACACCGCCACGCCCTTTTTCAAGACCATCTGGGATGCCGGTGGCAATGACACGATCTCGGTCAGCAACTTCACCGAAAACTGCCGGATCGACCTCACGCCGGGTAATTATTCCAGTATCAGAATCCTGTCCGCCCCTCTGCAAGCGGGTTACTACTTTACTTCCGCAGGGACTGCGCCGACCTACGACGGCACCAACAACCTCGGCATCGCCTATGGCGCGATCATCGAAAACGCCATCGGCGGCAGCGGCAGCGATACGCTGACCGGCAACGATGCAGACAACACTCTCGAAGGCGGCGCAGGCAACGACACGCTGTATGGCGGGGCTGGGAATGATAAGCTTGACTGGGATTCAGCGCGGAGAGGTGGTACTGATATTTTCTATGGTGGAACTGGGGACGATGAATATGTCTTGGATAACGCCAATGATAGCGTTATTGAGTATGCAGGAGAGGGCATTGATGCGATTTACTCAGACTCATATTCCCTCGTCAATCTGCCCAATGTTGAGAATTTGACAGCATTTTCAAACTCAACAGGTGTCAGTTTTACCGGTAATTCGGCAATCAATACACTTCGAGGTTCAGCGGAAAACGACACACTGGATGGTGGAGCCAACTTTGACTTCCTGCATGGCGGTTTGGGCAACGACACCTACATCGTCGATAACGCCAGCGATATCACCACCGAGACAAGCACGCTGACCACCGAGATCGACACGGTTAAATCCAGCGTCAGCCGCACTCTTGGCGCCAATCTGGAAAACCTTACCCTGACTGGCACTGCGGCAATCAACGGCACCGGCAACACACTGAACAACACATTGACCGGAAATGCTGCCGGCAATATTCTGGATGGCGGCGCGGGCATTGACACCCTGATCGGCGGCTTGGGCAACGACACCTACATCGTCGATAACGCCAGCGATATCACCACCGAGACCAGCACGCTGACTACCGAGATCGACACAGTCCAATCCAGCGTCAGCTACACCCTTGGCACCAATCTGGAAAAACTCACCCTGACCGGTACTGCGGCAATCAACGGCACCGGCAACACACTGAGCAACACATTAACCGGAAATGCTGCCAATAACAGCCTCGACGGTGGTTCAGGTAATGACACGATATATGGTGGTGCAGGCAACGACACCTTCGATTGGAATGCATCCTCCAGAGCCGGTAATGATGTTTTCTATGGCGGCTCCGGGGATGACATTTATGTTCTTGATTCTGTCAACGACAGCGTTGTCGAATATGCAGGGGAAGGGATTGACACTATTTACTCAGACTCATATTCCCTCATCAATCTGCCCAATGTTGAGGATTTGATAGCATTTTCAGACTCAACAGGTGTCAACTTTACCGGTAATTCGGCCAGCAACTGGTTTCGAGGCGCATCTGGCAACGACACCATTGACGGTGGTGCTGGCAATGACTATATGGTCTACAGCGGAAACCGCGCCAGCCACATAATCACGGCAGCTGCCAGCGGTTACTTGATTACCAGTGCGTCTGATGGAGCTGATACGCTGACAAATGTTGAGTATGTAGTTTTTTCTGACCAAACAATTACTCTGTCAACTATCGACACCACTGCCCCGGCGGTGCTCACTTTCAGCCCTGCCGATGCGGCCACGGGTGTGGCCGTTGCCGGCAACATCATCGTCACCTTCAGCGAGGCGATCCAGCGTGGTACCGGAAGCATCGTCCTGAAGAACGCGGCGGGCACGACCATCGAGACCTTTGACGCGGCCACCAGCAGCCTGCTGTCAATCTCCGGCACGACGCTGACCATCAACCCGACCAGCAGCCTGGCCTACAGTACCAGCCATTTCGTCACCTTCGCCTCCGGTACGGTCAAGGATCTGGCCGGCAATGCCTATACCGGCACCACTACCTATGATTTCACGACGATGGCCGACCCTTTTATAGGGACAACCGGCAGCAACACCCTCACCGGTGGCGCCGGCAACGACACCCTCGATGGCGGCACCGGCATCGATACCGCCAGCTACACCGGCAACCGCGCCAACTTCATCGTTACCGCATCCGGCACGGGCTTCACTGTCGCCGACACCACCGGCGCCAACGGAACCGACACGCTAAGCAACGTCGAACGCCTCTCTTTTGCCGATGGTTCGTTAGGCCTGGATATCAGCGGTACTTCGGGGCAAATGTACCGCCTGTACAAGGCGGCGTTCAACCGCATACCCGATGAGGTGGGGCTCGGGTGGAATATTGGTTTGGTTGATGGCGGGCTGACACTGGCGCAGATGTCGGCGGCTTTTGTGGCTTCGGCGGAGTTCTCCAGCACGTACGGGTCATTGACGAACACACAGTTCCTCGACCAGTTGTACCTGAACGTATTGGGCAGGCCGGCTGATGCGGTGGGCGCCGCATGGAACCTCAATCTGCTGGATACCAATGCCGTCGACCGGCCAGGAATGCTGGCCGCCTATTCTGAATCCGCCGAGAACCAGGCTGCTGTAATCGGCCAGATTCAGGATGGGATCTGGTTTACGTAGCACATCACTGCTGTGAGGCAACGAACCGGCTTTCCCGCCCAGTGCCTGATCGATGCCGCGCTGGTGGCGAATAGAATAACCGTTGTCGCCAATTGCACCACCGCCATGAACACTTATCGTCAGGATGGAACCATGAAGCCTGGCGGGCAGCAATAAATTCCCCTATTGAGATTGCGCGCGCTTGCCGTTATGCTCAATACATGATGTCTATCTCCATGAACGCAAATTGAACGCCTCTTCACGTTCCAGTCTGATCATCGTTGGCGACAGCCTTGCTGATTTGCGAGGGGTAATTGGGCAGGCGCAGGTGCAACCAGACCGCCTCGACGGCTGGGCGCACATGAAGAACTCTACCCATGGGATCATGTCATGTATTTAGAGCACTTCGGGCTTAATGAGCCCCCCTTCCGGATTACGCCCATCACGGTATTTTTCTTTTCCGGCGCCAACCGCGGCGAAATCCTGGATGCGCTGATCTACTCGTTAAGCGAGGCCGAGGGCATCATCAAGGTCAGCGGCGAAGTCGGCAGCGGCAAAACCATGCTGTGCCGCATGTTGCTGGAAAAACTTCCCGAACATATCGAGACCATTTATCTCGCCAACCCCAGCCTGTCGCGCGAGGAAATGCTGTATGCGATTGCCGATGCGCTCGGCCTGAACATCGGCGACGAGCGAATCGGCGTCATCATGCACAGCATCCGCAACAAGCTCGAGGAAAAGGCGCGCGAAGGCAAGCGTGTCGTCGTGCTGGTGGATGAAGCGCATGCCATGCCGCTAGACACGCTGGAAGAACTGCGCTTGCTCTACAACCTGCAAGTCGGCAACAGCAAGCCGTTGCAAATCATCCTGTTCGGGCAGCCTGAATTGAATGCCAAGCTGGATCAGCCAAACATGCGCCAACTCAAGGACCGCATCGTGCATCACTTTCACATGCAACCCCTGTCGCGCAACATCCTTGAAGACTATCTGATGTTCCGGATGCGTGCTGCGGGCTATCACGGCACCGACATTTTCTCGCCCGCCGCCATCAAGCTGATCGCCAACGCATCCAACGGCCTGATGCGCCGTGTCAATATTCTCGCGGACAAATCCCTGCTGGCCGCTTTTGTGGAAGACACCCACAACATCGAAGCACGCCATGTGCAAGCTGCGATGCGTGACAGTGAACTCCGGCCGGTCCGCACCCTGCCCGATAAAAAATTGCTGGCGGGCGGCACCATTGCCGCGCTGCTTTTGGCGGGTTTGGTTGCCTGGTGGGCGCCGGACAATCAGAGGACAGAGGACGGAGGACAGAAGACAGAAATCAACATGGATTCCTTGCCTGCACCCGCAGCCATGACACCGCCCGCCGATGCGCTTCCGACCGATACGCCCCCCGCAATCGCCGCTCTACCAGGCAATTCGCCTGCACCGGCATTCGGAGCAATAACAGCCCAGACTGCCGTTGCCGCCAATCCAATGTCCCACCCCGAGCCGGCGATGGTCGCCGCGCCGCCAGCAACGGATAGCGATTGGGCCGCAGGCGATTCAAGTTTGTTTGAGCAGCGCCTGGCGGCAGGCAAGCAATTGCTCAAACAAGAGGGGGCCGTCGCCAGCATTCAATTGTTCTACAACGAAACCCTCAACCGGAAACGCACCGAAGGTTTCCTGAAACGCGCAGACGGACTGGGCGTACTTTCCGAAATCTACCTGCTGCCCGCCAGGTTCGGGGGCAAGGATGGCCTGCGCATACTTTACGGTACCTATCCGTCAGTCGAAGCAGCGCGCAATGGGATCAAAAACCTGCCAAAACGCTACCAGGACGCCTTTGCCGCATCCGTTTATATTTATCCCGAGTAATCCATCCTGCCATCACCGGAATGGCGGCTTCTGAAAATTCAGGCATCATGAATTATGGAAGGATCAGGTAAAACAGGGGGCGGACCACGGTTTCCTGATTCCTGCTAGCAGCCCGTCTAGCTTCTACGATAAAAATATCGTAAGAAACCAACCGATCACGGTCGCGCCACGGCATAATTACACTTTCCAATCAATAAGTTGAATGCAATTCCGTGAGCCGTTTCAAGCCGATCAAACGTGACATGAACTACCTGTTCGCCTTCGATGAGCGACTGGCTACCAGAACACCACTTGGCGCGGTTTGGAACCAGGCATGGTTGATGAGATTCGCCGGGCGACGAATGGCAATTTCGCGCTGGGTAGCGAGCGTTTTGCGGCAGCAGTGGCTGAAATGATCGGCAGGCGGACATCGCCAGGTCAGTCGGGCCGCCCGCGTAAATCGGCAGTGCCGGAATCCGGCGAGTTTGGCTTTGAGTAGAAAACCGTGGCCCCCGGTTTGCGTGCAGTGAAGGCTATGCGCGCCGCTGTTGAATCGCCCTGACAATCCATTGGGCAACCAACGGAAATATGCCCAGCAAAGCGAAGGACAGCCATACTGCCGGCGAGAGAATGTCGGACAAGTTATCGATGCGTGCCAGTTGCGTACCCGCATTTACATACACCATCGTGCCCGCCAACATGCCTATCTGGCTGACCCAATAGAAAGTGGCCGTACGGATGTGTGTCAGTCCCATCAGCAGGTTAATCAGGAAAAAAGGAAATATCGGCATGAGGCGCAGCAGAAAAAGATAGAGGGCGCCATCCTTTGCCATACCCTCGTCGATCATTTTCAGCATGCTGCCAAAGCGATGCCGGACAAAGTCGCGCAGCAAATAACGCGATGCCAAAAATGCGAGGGTTGCGCCGATAGTCGACGCAAAAGACACCAGCAGCGTGCCATACCAGAAACCAAACAATGCGCCTGTCGCCAGCCCCATGATCGTCGCGCCCGGCAAGGACAGCGCCACGACAACAACGTACAGCACAAAGGCGCTTAGCGTGACCTGCCAAGGGCGCTGCTCCAGCATGACGGCAAATTTCCCCTGATTCTCCTTGAGTGCATCCAGCGTAAGGTATTGATCGAGACCCATGCCAAAAAACAGGGCGATGGCCGCGACAACCGACAGGACGATGATCGCCTTTTTCATGCCGTCCGCTCAGTCGTGCAGCGCGCCGCTGCAACTGCTGCCCTGTCCCGCAGTACAGCCGTAGCAATGATCGGCAACACGAATAATATTTCCCTGCAAGTCGGATTGCAGAAGGTCGCGCAGATGCGGACGGCCCTTGCCCGGCAGCGCCAGTTCGAGCTGCTGGTTGAAATCACAGTCATACAGATAGCCCTGCCAATCCACGCTGACCAGATTGCGGCACATCACGTTGGCAAGATTGGCGGCTGAGAAATTCTCTTTTAACAGGCGCATGTAATCGTTGAATTGCCCCCTGGAAATCAGCGTACTGCCAAACCGCTGAATAGGCATGTTGGTAATGACAAACAGATGGTTAAACACAATGCCAAAGTGCTCGAACAATTCGCGTTTGTAATCTGCCTCTAACGCAACCTGATCGGGAGGCAGCGAGGGACCTTGCGGGTTATAGACCAGGCTCAGGGCAAGTCCACTGCCGTCATGCCCATAACCCAGCGTATTGAGTTGCTGAAGCGCTGCAATGCTTTTATCGAACACGCCCGCTCCGCGTTGCTTGTCCACATTGGCGGAGGAATAACAGGGTAGCGACGCCACTATTTCCACCTTGTTACTGGCCAGAAATTCGCCAAGGCCTTCCTGTCCCGGCTCAAACAGAATCGTCAGGTTGCAGCGGTCGATCACATGTACGCCCAAGGCCGTCGCCTTGCTCACCAGATCACGAAACTGATGATGCAGCTCCGGTGCGCCGCCGGTCAGATCAAGCGTTCCAATCTGACGCGCCGCCAGCACTCGCGGAATAAGTTTCAGCGTCTCCTCATCCATCATTTCCTGGCGGTTGGCGCCAGCATTGACATGGCAATGCAAACAGGATTGATTGCATCGGTAGCCCAGGTTGACCTGTAGCGTTTCCAGCTTGCCGCGATGCAGCGCAGGGAACTCGGTGGCTTGGAGCAAGGGTAAAGTGGCATGCATAATCGTTCTCAATGTTATGGGCTGGAAGCTGCTTCGTGGCTAAGTTTTTGCTGCAAACCAGCGATGCAGCTACGCCAGGCACACGGCACTCCAATGAATCGAACCGATCCCAAAATTCTTTGTCCAATCCATTTTATACCGGCCGTGTTCCATCGATATTTCTTTATCATCAATCACCATAATACAATGCATATACCCGCCATATTCCTGCAAACCCATTTTTTGAAAGGAGCTTCCAATGAAAGAGCGTCGCGATATTGTCAGTCTGTTTTTCAAAGTACCTGTGTTGCTGCTCTTATTGGCGATGAGCAATGCCAGCTTCGCCAGGGCGACAGATATTTCGCAGGCCGAATTGATGCAACGCATCAATGCCCGCCACGCGCAACTCATCCTGGATGTGCGCAGCCCGGAAGAATACAAAGAGGGTCATATACCCGGCGCCGTCAATATACCGCACGATCAACTGGTTACCCGCCTTGCCGAAATTGGCTCACACAAAAACAAGGACATAGTGCTGTATTGCCGGAGCGGCAGGCGTGTAGGAATTGCTGCGGATATCTTGCGCTCTGCCGGGTTCAACAAATTGCTGCATTTGGATGGCGACATGGGGGGCTGGCAAAGCAACCGCAGCCTGCCAGTAGTGAAATAGCCACGGGTCTCAACAAGATTCGTTTTATATCTGCTAGAATTTGCCCCGCTGTCGCATCTGTTTCTGGTTGGCTCGCCGTAACGCCGTCCTTAATCTTCCCAGGAAGATAAGACGGGTCTGACGGCCAGCGTGAAGCTGACCTGATTCTGCTGCGACGGAATGTACCGTATCAAAGCGCTGCCAGTGTGCAGGTCTGCAGATCATTGAGGTGCGAAGCTCCAGCCGTTTTGCGGCAACTCACTGGCATCACAAGCTGTCGGAGCCTTCTGTCCACACGAGTCCCCTGCGGGAGTTGTGTGCGTATTTCTTCATATCTGTCTTTCCTTTCACGATTTCTGGCCGTGCCCCTTTTTTGTGTTGACAAGGGTGGCTATGACTTATCTTGTAAAACCTGACATTCCCATTCGTGGCACCCGCTTGCCACGTACTGCGATACGCCTTCTCGGCAAAGCTGTGGTGCTCGGCCTCACCAACGCCAAGCTGCTTTTTTTGGTGGTGAGCAACACCTGCTTCGCAGAAGTGACAGATATTTCGCAGGCCGAACTGATGCAACGCATCGAAGCTAGCCATGCATATCTCATCCTGGACGTGCGTAATGCGGAAGAATATAAAAAAGGGCATATACCAGGCGCAATAAATATACCCCATGATCGGCTTGATTCCCGTCTTATTGAGATCAGCTCGTACAAGAACAAGGATGTGGTGCTGTACTGCGGGAGCGGCGGACGCGTAGTCATTGCCGCAAACATTTTGCAATCTGCTGGTTTCAACAGGTTGCTGCATTTGGATGGGGATATGAACGGTTGGCTTAGTAATGGCATGCCTGTTGCGAAATAACCGGTGTGGCCTGCTGGCCACTCTTATTATCGTAAACCATGCGCATGTGATGGACACGCCACAAATTGCGAAAGTCATACCGCAATAGGCTGCATCAAGCTGACTGCAAGCAACGGAGAAAAACGATGGAATGGCTACTGATTATCGCTGTACTGTTTGTCTCACTCAGCAATGGCGCAAACGATAATTTCAAGGGCTTTGCGACCGTTTGGGGATCCGCCACGCTGAGCTATCGCCGAGCGCTTCTGTTCGCCACCATTGCCACGGTTGCCGGAAGTCTGGCGTCGTGGATGCTGGCAGGGACACTCGTGGAGCAGTTCTCCGGCAAAGGCCTAGTGCCGGACGCCATCACCAGTGCTCCGCTGTTTATCCTGGGTGTCGCGAGTGGTACTGCACTGACCGTGTTCCTGGCAACACGACTCGGTTTCCCGGTCTCCACTACGCACGCCTTGATTGGCGGGTTGATCGGTGCAAGCCTCGGCCAAAGCGGGGGTGACGTAGATTTCGCCAAGTTGGCAAGCGCATTTCTGCTGCCATTGCTGGTCAGCCCGATGTTGGCGGCGGTATTGGGCATGCTGGCTTACCGGCTCTTTTGCCTGCGTCCGGCCGAAAAAGATTGCGCCTGTCTGATTGCGCCGGCCCCAACACCAGTGAGCGTCGGTGCGCTAGCCAATCAATTCTCAGCACCGGGTATCGTTTGGGCTCCCGATGCAACTTGCGAGCGCCTTGATGTTCAAGCGCGCATCTCCGTATCCCGCAGCCTGGATCACTTGCATGTATTGTCCGCAATGTCGATCTGTTTTGCGCGCGGCGTAAATGACACACCGAAGCTGGCTGCCTTGCTCATCGCCAGCCGCCTGTTCGACAATGGAATATCGTTTGCCTTGATCGGCATCGTAATGGCAGTTGGCGGACTCTTATTCGCCGGAAGAGTGGCTGAAACAATGAGCCAACGCATGACACACATGGATCATGCACAAGGGTTGGCCGCAAACTTGATCACGGCGATGCTGGTACTGTTTGCAAGCAAATTTGGCTTGCCGGTTTCGACGACCCATGTATCGGTCGGCTCCATTGCCGGCGTGGGAGCCAGCGCAAAAACACTCAACTGGCCTACCCTGCGTAATGTGCTTCTGTCCTGGGTGGCGACATTGCCGCTTGCTGCCGTCGCAGCATGGTGCGTGGTCAAGATTGTCTGAGCCGGCAAATTGGTCGGCTGTGAAACAAGAATGGCAGGGGCAGCCTGCTTAAGCCTGCACAGGTGTTGGCACACAGACGTTGAGCGTATCCCCAAACTTGCCATTCAGCCATTCAAAATCTAAACAAAATTAGTTTTATATCTGCTAAACTTTGTCCTGCTGTCGCATTTGTTTCTGGTTGGCTCGCCGTAACGCCGTCCTTAATCTTCCCAGGAAGACAAGACGGGTCTGACGGCCAGCGTGAAGCTGACCTGATTCTGCTGCGACGGAATGTACCGTATCAAAGCGCTGCCAGTGTGCAGGTCTGCAGATCATTGAGGTGCGAAGCTCCACTGTTCGCGACAAACCCGTCGCACAGCCAGGTTTATCGGAGCTTTTCATACGCGCGAATCCCATAACGGGGTTTGGCGTAGACGTCATCCTGTCTGCCTTCCTTTGCGAGTACCGGTCGCGCCTTCTTTAATTTTTAATTAACAGGAGGTTTCCATGTTTACACGTATATCAGGAGCGCTGCTATGTGCACTGCTGGCTTTCCCTTGCACCTCAATGGCCAAGGAAAGGAGCGGGGAGGTCGAGCTTGCCGTCACCGTCGCCGCTCCGGATGACAGCAAGGATGTCAGGGTCTGGATTCCCTATCCGGTTTCGAACGGCACGCAGGACATATCCAATGTCAGAATAAGCGGCAACTTTTCGCAAAGCGGCATTTACGGCGAAAAAGAAACCGGTAACCTGGCGCTGTATGCCGAGTGGACAACGCCGACAAAAGACCGCGCCATCACTCTGACCTTCGATGCGACAGCCCGGGAACTGGTAAAAAAAGATTTCCCCGCAGCGGAGCCTGCCATGCCTGCCGAGATCAAGGAATATCTCAAGAGCACCGCGTTCATTCCGACCGATGGCAAGGTCAGGGAAATCGCCCTCAGCATAACCAACGACAAGCAGACAGTTCGTGAAAAAGCCCGCGCCGTTTACCAATGGGTTGTCGAAAATACAACAAGAGACCCGAACGTCAAGGGATGCGGCACAGGTGAGGTGGAAAAAGTACTCACCAAGAGAAGCGGCAAGTGTGCCGACATCAGCTCGGTCTTCGTTTCAATTGCCAGGGCAGCAGGTGTACCGGCGCGCGAGGTGTTCGGCCTCAGGCTGGGCAAGAAGGATGAGGAAGACATGACCGGCGGGCACCACTGCTGGGCTGAGTTCTATGTGCCCGGTTACGGCTGGGTTCCTGCAGATCCGGCTGACGTCAGAAAAGCCATGCTGGTAGACAAGCTGGACCTCAAGGGCGCCCGGAAAATCATCGATTATTATTTTGGCGCAGTTGACGAATACAGGGTTGCGCTGGCCACTGGCGGCAGAGGTTACTACCTGAACCCGCGCCAGAATGACGGCCCGCTGAATTACTTCATGTATCCCTATGCCGAGGTCAACGGAAAGTCTCTCGAATGGCTGGCAGGCCAGACCGACCTGAAGTTCAAGGTCATGTTCAAGGCGCGTTAAGCGGTAACGGATAGTGAAATATAAAAAACAATTTTTAGACGTTTTTGTAGGGAAGATGAGATTTTGAAAAAACTGGCATTTGTTGCAACATTGGCTTTCGCACTCACGAGCGTACAGAACGTAATGGCGGACCAAGCCATCAGCGTTCTTGGCGATCCATGCACGGCTCCCCTGGCCAAAAAATTAGGTGAAGCATTCACAAAAAAGACCGGCAAAAATGTAAAGGTCGAGGCGTCAGCCTGCGCCGCCGGCATTTACAAGGCCAGCCAGGGCGAGGTCAATATCGGCGTGAGCACCCATGAGGTAGTGTTGAGCTATCTCCCGGAAGGCACCGTCAATACGGTCATCGCCAAGGCACCCACGGTGGTGCTGGTTCACAAGAACAACCCGGTTAACGACCTGAAACTCCAGCAACTCAAGGACATCCTCGCCGGCAAGATCAGAAACTGGAAGGAAGTTGGCGGCAATGACCTGGAAATCAAGAATGTGCTCCTGCAACCTTGCACAACCACGATCTTTGCCAAGACTTCAGCCCCGTTCGGCAAGGACATCAAGCGCCTGACGCCAGACAAACCGATGGATCCCGTGGCAGGCACCAACAAGATGGTTGAGTCGGACGAAGGCGCCATGGGGCTTCAGATTTACGGCTACGAAAGCGCCGATGTCAAGGTGCTGACCGTAGACGGGTATCTGCCCGACGAGAAAACTTTCCCGGCGAACTACAAGTTCTATCAGGACTATAACGTCGTCACCAAGACAAATGCCGACAACGACACCAAGGCATTCGTTGATTTCGCCGTGAGTTCGGAAGGCCAGGAGGTAGTCGCCTCGTTGAAGCATATAAGGGTAAAAAAATAGGGCAAGTCCAACCATTTCTGTCTGGTTGAGATATGGCGCGAACTGATTGCGTATAGCGGAACGCAAAAAAATGCCGCAACCCAAGATAAGCGCACCTGAACGTATAAGCATCCGTAGCAAATAACAGCCATACAAAACCCGGCCGTTCCTTACCTCACTGCGGGTGTCTTCGGACACCCTTTTTTTGGTTCACTGAATAATCTATGCCAGGATGCGGGAGCAGTGTTTGTCGTTTTACAGAAGCATATTTATCAACAACCGCATGCCTGAGCAATGCGATAATGCGCGTTGTACGGTTGCGCGGCCATCGCAGCATGGCTGGTAAACACCGCGAATTGATTCTCCAAGAAAATACATGACAAATCCATTGCTCGACTTCTCCGGTCTGCCGCGCTTCGCGGAGATCAAACCCGAACATGTCGCGCCGGCGATCGATCAACTGCTGGCGGAAAACCGCGCGCTGATTGCACGGCTGCTCAACGACAGTTCGCCGCCGACCTGGCAGAATTTCATCGTGCCGATGGAGGATGCCAACGAGCGGCTGTCGCGCGCGTGGGGGCCGGTCGGGCATTTGAATGCGGTGATGAACAGCCCGGAATTGCGCGAAGTGTATAACGCAACACTGCCGAAAATCACCCAGCATTACGCCGAGCTCGGACAGAACCTCGCGCTGTTCGAGAAATTCAAGGCATTGCGCAACAGCCATGAATTCGCCGGTTTGGGCGCGGCGCGCAAGAAGATCATCGAGAACGAGTTGCGCGATTTCCGCCTCGGCGGCGCGGAGTTGCCGGAGGGCAGGAAGGCGCGCTATCTGGAAATCCAGGAACGCCTGGCGGAACTGTCGTCGCGCTTTTCCGACAATCTGCTCGATGCGACCAACGACTACACGCTGGTGATCGAGGATAAAAATAAATTGAGCGGCTTGCCCGAAGACATGCTGCAGGCGGCGCAGGAAGCTGCGCGAGCGGCGGGCAAGACCGGCTGGCTGTTCACACTGAAAGCCCCGTCCTACATGCCGGTAATGCAATTCGCCGACAACCGCAGATTGCGCGAAACGATGTATCGCGCCTACGGCACGCGCGCCAGCGAGTTTGGCAAGCCAGACTGGGATAACACCAGACTGATGAATGAGATCGTACAATTGCGCGGTGAGGAATCGCGGCTTCTGGGCTTCGCCAGCTTCAGCGAATTGTCGCTGGCCACCAAGATGGCGGAATCGCCGCAACAGGTGGTCGAATTCATGCGCGAGCTGGCGCAGCGCGCGCGGCCATTCGCCGAAAAGGATCTGGCCGAACTGCGCGAATTCGCGCGCACCGAATTGGTATTACAGGAATTACAGTCCTGGGACATCGGCTACGCCAGCGAAAAATTGCGCGAAAAACGCTACGCCTTTTCCGAACAGGAAGTGAAACAGTATTTTCCGGAAGACGCGGTGCTGCCCGGCATGTTCAAGCTGGTCGAGACGCTGTATGGCTTGCGGATCAAGGCGTCTGTTGCGCCGGTCTGGCATGACGACGTGCGCTTCTTCGACATCCGCGACGCGCAGGGGCAACTGGTCGGGCAGTTTTATCTCGATTTGTACGCGCGCAACAGCAAGCGCGGCGGGGCTTGGATGGATGACGTGATCGCGCGGCGGCGCGTTCAGAGGACAGAAGACGGAAGACAGAAGACAGATGTTTTGTCTGCCCACAATAAAACACGCGGCGCAGCCGCAACTGCACCTCTGTCCTCTGTCCTCTGTCCTCTGTCCTCTGTTATCCAGACGCCGGTCGCTTATTTGAACTGCAATTTTTCGCCGCCGGTGTGCGGCAAACCCGCAGTGTTCACGCACGACGAAGTGATCACGCTGTTCCATGAATTCGGCCACGGCCTGCATCACCTGCTCACCGAAGTGGAAGACCTCGCCGTGTCCGGCATCAACGGCGTGGAATGGGACGCGGTGGAGTTGCCCAGCCAATTCATGGAAAACTTCTGCTGGGAATGGGAGGTGCTGCACGGCATGACGCGCCATTCGGAGACCAATGAAAAGCTGCCGCGCGTGCTGTTCGACAAGATGCTGGCCGCGAAGAATTTCCAGAGCGGCCTGCAAACCCTGCGCCAGATCGAATTTTCGCTGTTCGACATGCTGATGCACAGCAACTTCGAGGCGGGCGGCGCGAAATCCATTTTGCAGCTGCTCGACGAAGTGCGCGCCGAAGTGGCGGTGCTGATCCCGCCCGCGTTCCACCGCTTCCCGCACAGCTTTGCGCATATCTTTTCCGGCGGCTATGCGGCGGGCTATTACAGCTACAAATGGGCGGAGGTGCTGTCCGCCGACGCCTACAGCCTGTTTGAGGAAAACGGAGTGCTAAATCCCGATGTCGGCGCGCGCTTCCGCGCCGAGATACTGGCGGTGGGCGGCAGCCGCAGCGCGATGGATTCGTTCAGCGCGTTTCGCGGACGCGAGCCGAGCATCGACGCATTGTTGCGGCATAATGGGCTACTGTAAAAATTTGTTTGCGGGAACATAAAGGTGATGTAGGCCGGGCTATGCCCGGCAACCCTTATCCGGCGGGCAGAGCCCGCCCTACAAATCAGCAAGGAGGCAACATGAAGCGCATCATTTTGTTGTTGGCATGTCTGGCGATCATGCCGCTCGGCGCGCAGGCAGGCAAGCTGTATCGCTGGGTAGACGCGCAGGGCACGGTGCATTATGGCGATACGCCCCCGGCGGATACGGCGCAGGTGGAGACCAGAAAATTATCAGATAGCGTCACCCCTGGAGAAGATCTGCCCTACGAAGCGCGCCGCGCGCAACAGAATTTTCCGGTCACCTTGTATGTTGCGGACAATTGCACAAACCCTTGCGACCAGGCACGCAGTCTGTTGGGCAAACGCGGCATTCCATTCAGCGAAAAAAAGCTGACAACCCAGCAAGACATCGATGCCTTCAAGGCACTTTCCGGCAGCGACAGTACGCCGACCCTGGCGGTGGGCAGAACCTTTCTGAAAGGTTTTCTGGCAGCGCAGTGGCATAACGAACTCGATATCGCCGGTTATCCCAAGACCGCGCCATATCGGGCGCCGCGCCCTCCTGCACCCGCCGCGGCGAGCCAGGCTGCTCCGGCCAATCCTGAATCTGCCGGAAAGACTGCCGCGCCACCGGAAGCGCCTGCGCCAGTCAATCCCGCCGCACAATGAAGTACGGATTCGCACTCTGACGGGCAGACAAGCGCGATCCAAGTGCAGAAAAATACGTTAAGCGTATACTGAGCCGGCAAGAATTACGGCTTCACAAAGCAGGGAAATATCGACTGCATGGCAATGTATGCACTATGGCCGTAACCACTGAACGGGGTTGTAATGGTTACAGGCATCGCACAGGCCAACCCTGATTTTCCCTAAGCCGGACAAGCCGGAACCAAAAAAGGTGGCGGTTTTCGTAGGTCGGAAAAGCCTGTCCTGAGCCTGTCGAAGGGCGCAGCGCCTTCCGACACCTCCATGTCGGATAACGCTGCGCTCATCCGACCTGCAAAGATGCAATTCTTGTCATGTTTTGACATGGTTTAACTTGTAAGTGACTAAGGAGTCCATCATGATGAAAAGGCCATCGGTGGTATCCGTCCTGGCAAGCGCCATACGCATAGCTGCCTCAAAGGGTGCGAGTGTGAATCGCTGCGGGGGCAGATTGGTGAGCGCGCTTTGAGCTATCCTCTTTTCCTCTTTTTTCAAATCAGTATTTCCTGATGGCGCCGGCATGATTAATTTGAATATAATGAATCAAATTAGCTCATTAAATGATGGAATGCTTGATAACTGAAGAAGGTTTCAAATGCCAATCGATCTTGTAGCAGGTGGATTAACCACAACTCAGGGCTTGGGTATTCCCGGGTCTATCTCCGGCACGATTGATGAGGTCGATACCTACACTGGCTGGGCGGATGAGGATTGGTATCAGGTTTCCCTGACGGCGGGTTCAACCTATCAATTCGACATGTCCTCCAGCGTCCTGGACGGCGTGCTGAAGGTCTATGACTCAAGCGGCTATCAATGGGCTTATGCCGATAACGGCTACGTCAACAACAGCTACACTGGCGCTCCTGAGTCGCTTAGTTTCAGCCCCACTTCCAGTGGCTCCTACTACGTTTCAGTCTCCAATTGGGACGGCTATACCACCGGCAGTTTTACCCTGAGCGCGTCCGTCACCGCCACAGGGGGCGCCGTCGATACGGTCGGCGACTGGTATACCGATGCCAATGTGGGATCGCTCGCTGCAACCGGCAGCGCCAGCGGCAGCATCGACAACAGTTACGACAGCGACTGGTACGCAGTGCAGCTTACCGCAGGGCAGAATTATCTTTTCAGCTTATCCTCTACCACGCCACTCGATACTTCGCTGTCCCTCTATGACGCCAACGGCTGGTACCTGAATAGTTCGTGGACCTATCAGGGCGACGAGAGCCTGTTTTTCAGCGCGCCTTCGACCGGCACTTACTATCTGGCCGTCTATGGCGACTATTCCAATACGGGCAGTTTCACCCTCACATCCTCGACCGCCACAGCGGGCGGAGGCGGCGCCGACGCCATCCCGGACAACACCACGACATTCGCGCCGCTTGCGGTGGGGGGAAGCGTCAATGGCACGATCAACAGCGACACGGATTACGGTGACTGGTACAGCGTCAGTCTGCTGGGTAGCACGACCTATCAGTTCGATTTGTCCGCCGCGCTTATGGATGGGCAGTTGGGCCTTTACGACGCCAACGGAATGTATCTATCGTGGGCGGATAGCGGCTGGGCCGGCGATCCGGAGAGACTGGTCTATACCACCACACAGGCGGGAACCTATTACGTTGGAGTGTCCGGCTATAGCGGATCGAGCGGTGATTTTCAGCTTGGCTTGAGCCAGTTATCTACCGGTGGCAGCACGGTGGACAGTGTCGGCGGAAGCAGCGGCGCGGCAAGCTTCATCAACATCCCCGGCCAGGTCAGCGGCGCCATCGATAGTGGCACGGATGCCGACTGGTACGCGGTGAGTCTCAGCGCCAATACGCTCTACCAGTTTGATCTTTCCTCCTTCTTCATCGATGGCATTTTAACCCTCTATGACGCCAACAGCATTGAACAAGACTATGCCGATAACGGCCTGCATGTCGGCGACCCGGAAAGCCTGTATTACACCACGACGGCAGCGGGCACTTACTATATCGCCGTGTCCGGTTACGGCGACACAACGGGCAGCTTCCAGCTTGATGCGATAGGCTACGCCAGCCAGTCCGGCGACTTCGTCGCGGACAGCGCCTCGACGACGGCGGCCGTAGCCATGCCCGGCACGGTATGGGGCGTCATCGACAGCGCCAACAGCACTGGCGGCGACGATGCCGACTGGTACAGCGTCCGCCTGAACACAGGCTCAACATACCGTGTCGACCTATCCGGCGCCGGCACGCTGGACGGCATGCTGACCCTGTACGGCACCGACGGCACGAGCTGGCTGGCCGGCGCCGATGCGGGCTATCAGGGCGGCAGTGAATATTTGTATTATTCGCCGACCGTGACCGGCAATTACTACGTCGCCGTCGACGGCTGGAGCGACACCACCGGCGAGTTCTGGTTGTCTGTCGCGCAGACTTCCGGAAGCAGCGCCACAACCGACACGGTTGGCCAGACCGTCGGCTCCAGCGGCAGCGTGGCTCTCAGTTCAACTGGGGAAGGCCACGTTACTGGCGTCATCGGCGACAATGTAGACGCCGACTGGTATGCTGTCACCCTGGCGGCCAATACGCAATACGAATTCAATCTGGGTTCGCTCAGCCTGGACGGTGTCCTGCAGCTTTATGATTCCTCCGGGACGCAACTGGCCTATGTCGATAACGCCTGGTCGGCCGGCTCCGAGAATCTGGTTTACGCGACGCCCGCGACGGGCGGCGCCTACTACATCGGCGTGTCGGGCTACGGCGGTTCGACGGGCGATTTCCTGCTCGACATTTATTCTTCCGGGACTGTCAGCAATGTTGACACAGTGGGGGATACCTACCAGACCGCAGCGGCGGGGCTGCTCAATATCGGCGGCAGTGCGGTACGCGGACAAGTGGATTCGGGCGCGGACGAAGATGTCTATTCGGTCGCGCTCACCGCCAATACAGCCTATCTGTTTGACCTTTCGTCAACTTCGCTGGATGGCACATTGACCCTGTATGGATTCGCCGGAGAGTGGCTGAACTCGGCGGATTATGGCGGAACGGGCGGCGCAGAAAGCCTGTACTTTACCCCGCTGACCTCGGGCAACTATTACATCAGCGCAGGCGGCTGGTCCAGTTCCACCGGCAGCTATGACCTGAGCGCCTCCGCCCTGGCGACAGCGAGCGGTGAGGTGCCGGGCGACATCACTTCCACGACGAATCTGCCGGTGCCCGGCTTCGTCGACCACCAGATCGGCTCATCCATCGACAGCGACTGGTTCAGCATCCGCATGAACCAGGGAAACGATTACATCTTTGATCTGTATTCGAACGATGGCTTGCTGGATGGCATCCTGCAGATATTCGACGCGAACGGCAACACTATCTATGACCAGTATGGCAATGAGGCCTACGCGGATAACGGTTGGTACGCAGGGGATGCCGAACACCTCTATTTCACCGCCACCGCAACGGGCGACTACTTTATCGGGGTTTCGAGCTTCGGCGGAACGGCCGGCAGTTACAGTCTCTACTCGTCCGAGGCGGTAGCGGCGGCGGCGGTTGACTGGGCAGATATCGCCTCTTACACCGATATCAAGTGGAATGTGCTCGACTGGGTCAATTGGGATACGGCAACCTGGCTGGCCTTCGATTGGGATTATGTCTATGCCGACTACATCAATTGGAACCAGTTGCAATACGAGCATGTATATGACGCGACTGACCCAATCGCCGGTTACGCGGGGTGGAATTGGGATTTTACGACCACTGACCCAGGAAACGTGCAAGTCATCGGCGGATCTGCCAATGACACCGCATTGCTGGGTATCGGGCTGGATTATTTCAGCGGCGGTGATGGCGATGATTATGCCGATGGCGGCATCGGCGCAGACAATCTGACCGGCGGCGCGGGCAACGACATCCTCGATGGCGGCTCTGGCCACGACATCCTGGCAGGCGGCGCCGGCAACGACACCTACTACGTCGACAGCACCGGCGACAGCGTAACCGAAACCACGAACGTATCGGGCAGCGCCACACTCGGCTTCAGGCTTGCCCTGGACTTGAGCGGCAGCGTCGACAAG